>WLWE01000530.1_pt1 | contig 32315 bp, 19 predicted proteins | sample 6718301 | NCBI WGS metagenome assembly WLWE01 (sample SAMN12718691, study PRJNA515312) | sponge metagenome | isolation source: marine sponge | host: Mycale hentscheli | place: New Zealand: South Island, Marlborough, Capsize Point | collected 2003-05-01
CCAAGCTTTGTCTGTTTGGTATTTAGACATAGAATCGAAAAGCGTAGTCGTTTCCGCTGTTTTGCTAACAGCATTAATATGCATCTCAGAGTTTTCTGCAACCGGATGAGCATTCCAAAACATTGGCTTTCCAGCGCCATCTAATGCAACTAGCTCACTCTCAGCAGAGCTTGCCCCTGTAAGCATCAAGTGCGTAAAGTTTGGCTGCTCCCTATTTTTTGGAATCTGCCTAGGCATTCTTTCTTGTTTATTTCTCATTATTCTCTAAACTCTTTTATATTTCTTCTTAATTTTTTGAAATCATCTTCTTGCTTTTTGGCATTCCTTATTATGTTTCTTTGCTCTTTTCTCAGTCTATCTTCATATATTTTATCCAAGTCTCCAAATCTTGATTGACTATTAAATCCATATCTTGTTGTTATACCATTTGTCCCAACATCAACAGCAATGTCTGTAACATAAGGTCCAAGAGTATTACTATATTCAATCGGTAAACCACCTAAATGGTTAGGTAAATTTTCTGGAAAATAGAGTGTTGGCTGAGATCCAAGTTTATGTTCTGGTCCAGAAGCTAAAGTTACACTTCCAGATTCAAAGGCTTTGTCTGCTCCTTTCTCTACTCTTGCGCCTGCATGTTTAAATGCAACTGTATGCAATGGGTCTTCTCCACCAAAGGCAGCAGGATGATAAGAATTATCTATATCAACTTCTACTTTTCCAAAACCATATCCATTAGCAAATGGTCCCCATCTAAATAAATTACTTTCTTGAGGTATCCCTGCGTGCCAAGGCTTCATAGCAGCTGCTACCATTCCCGGCCTATCAATATCAACACCACCAAAAGGATCTGCATTTTGTCTAGTTAGTAACTGAGATATTTCTCTCAATGCGGTCCCACTACGTCCTAACTGTTCAAATAACCAAGCTTTAATAAGCTCTTCGCTGTTTACTGTTTCAGAAAGACTAATTTGAAAACCTTGAGAAAAAGTCACACTAGTGTCTTCAGTGCTTTCGCTACCACTGTCAGTAGTTTCAGACAGGCTTACAACATTTTTCTTGTAATTAATTATATCATTTTCTTGGTACACTACTCTTTCAGGAAGAGTTATCAATGCATAAGGTCGTTTAGGCCCAGACAATCCACCATCAGTATTAAAGGGGTATGGCTCCCAAACGTTGTCTCCCCTTCCATCTTCCTCAGATAAACACTCTTCTTTAGTTTCGATGCCTTGTACTATCTCACCTTCTGGACTTATGCATGTTCCATTTATTTCCATAGCATCTAAGTCATTTACATCTGAGGTTTTATATATAGATCTACTATTCAATGTCAATTGATTAGTTCTTGTTCCAGCTGTAGCAAAGTTAGACCTTCCTCTTGCATCAGGCGCAGTTTCTGGTTCTCCATCTTGAGTTTGATTACCTGTTGGATTTTCAACTATTTCTTTATCGCCTGTTTTATACATGAAATGTTGATGACCTAAAGTTCTTTCAATTAAGCTTCTATCATGAAGCCAATATATCTTTGGATCAACATCAACTTCAACATAGACTCTATCCCCAAAACCTTCTGATAGCTCAGTTGCTTCAACAGGTGCTAGGTCTAATACGTCTCTTAGAATAGGAGATTGTGTAACCTGAACTCTTTCAGGATCGTAGTTATCAAAACCTGTTGTTTGCACATTTTCATTTAATCTATTTTTTACTCTAGATGGGAAAACAGCAAAAGCTTTTAGGTTTCCATCATCGTTCCAGAAATTTAAATTAGTAGGATAAGAGTCTGCTTCAGCTTTTAGATCAACAGTTCCTCCCGGCCAAGCACTATTAACAATTTGCCAGTTAGTTTCATCTTCTACGCCAGTTGTATCAAGCATTCTGCTCAAATCAGGATGAGCGTTCCATTCAAAACCATTTTTCTCACAATCTTCTTTTGTATCCCATCTAACTGCTCCTTTTACAAGTGTCTTTCCACCATCTTCTTGACCACCTTCATCAACTTCCGCTTTGTAGCCGGAACAATGGTTGAATCTAGGAGGTATAACTGGAAGAGGAACTAAGAACCTTTTTCCATAATAGTTTGTTGCTACTTCTCTAATTGCTTTATAAGCCCTATCAAGTTCCAATCTCGATTGTTCGTAATCAGTCAACTCTCCTCTTTGCAAACCTCGTCCAGTTTGTTTTTCTGCTTTGTCTTTGTTGGCTACTTGATGATGTTGAGCCTGCGTCAAAGCAAGATTTGCTTGGCCTCTAGCTAAAAGAGTGTGGGCTGTTACCAATGCATCAACAGCAGCTTTTCCAATACCCATTGTGACTTCTTGATGCGTCAATGGGCAATACTCTGCCCACGCACTAGAGTAAGTGGGGTTAGTTGCATACATATAACAAGGAAGATGCGGAGCAAAAGCTCTTAGATAGCTCGTCCAAGATTCAAGGCTGACTGCCGCGTGTCTGAGTTCGGTAACAGTAGCTCGATAATAACTGTTTTCATTGAATTTGTTAGGTTCTCCAAATTCGTTAGACATCCCACCTAACTCATTAGGTGTTCCTTCTACGCCATAACCATCAATTTGAATAGGGATTGTTGCGCTTCTTGGAATCCAAAGATTCTTAAGAGCGATTGGTGTGTCGTATCCAATTTCAGCCTCTTCTGAAGCAGCATAACAATCTTGAGCAATAGAATAGTTAGGATCTCTTACAACTTTTGGTCTAAAGGTAGAGTCTGGAATATTTCCTGTCTCTGTTTCTTTTGTTCCAGTGACTTCTCCAGTCTCTTCATCCTTTTCTTCTGTTTCAGTAGTGCATTTACCTTTTGTTATCTTAAATCTTGGTACGGTATATCCGGGGTTAGGATTCTTTTCAGCGGGTATTGTCACTCCATAGTATTCGTCTACTATCTCGCCGCCAAATTCTTCAGGATTTACCCATTCTACATCCTCTCCTTTTTCTACAGCAATTTCACATTCTTTCATAGTCCTATATAGACTAGATTTTCCAGCATCTACATGAGTACCAGAATATAAACAGCCACCTCTAACAGGAGAATGGAAACTAATCGCTTTACATTTTTTGCTGTATGGACTACCAATAGCAGTGAATTTATTTTTTTCAATTTTGCCATTTTCATCAGGCTCAACGTCAGCTTTAACACTACCGTTAGCAGGTAGCCATTCGTAATCTTCATTACTAAATTCCGCTAAGGTTTCAACACATGTTGTTTCATCTAATATAAGCTGTACAGTACCGTTATTTCCGGTATCTTCTAAACCTTCAAACGCTTCATCTTCATGACCGTCATCTATCTTTGCTTCATCACCTTTGCTAAACTTACCTTCTACTGTTTTTACGTAAAAAGCGGCTATTGCCTCTTCGCCTGTTGCTACGTCTTTTTTAAAGCATCCGTTTTCGCAACTGCCTTGAACTTTATGCATTCCATTTCCAGTACCTATTTTACTTTCATGCATATTATTTAAGAGTGATCCACCGCCAGACTTACAGACAGAGTCTGTCTTGCAATGAGATCGGAAACGTTTTTTGGGCAGTGTTACTGAGAGATTAGCTTTAAATTTGCCCTCGGACCCCTCGACTATTCCACTTTCTTGACGTGGGTCTGCAAGCTCATGAGCAGCCGCACAATCATCCATGACAGTTATTTCTAATAAACTTTCTTTTGTATAAGAAAACTCTTCATTTCTAAAAGGAGCTAAAGGATCACATTCGCATAACAGTCTATTATTTCCGAAGACTTTAGAATCCATTACTTCGCCTACTTCCCCATCGTTTTCTTCGCAGACTTTTGCTTCTGCGCTTCCACTGAAATTCGCTCCGATTGAGTCGCCACCTACGAGATAGGTATTTTTAGAAGTCCAAGTATTTACAGGAGTACCACCATCCTTTTCTTCTTCACATTTTTCTTTAGTGTTGAGGGGTTCTTCCTCTGTCCCCACTTTTGAGCAGGAACCACCTGCTGACAAACACGATTCTTCATTAGTAATATCGTCGCCTTCTACTTTGTCTCCTGTTGCAGTTAGAAAACATGTAGAACTTCCAGACCACGAGTCTTTACTGCAACCATCATTAATACAATCTCCAAGTCCGGGATTATAAAACTCAAATACGCTAAATATACCATCAGAAGGATGGAAGTCTTTATACGGATCATCATCCCAATACATGCCTTTGATAGGCTCTAGTTCTTCTTTTACTTCAATGACATCATCAAAGGTACTTGAATACTTAGCGTTCTTGACGTATTTTTGCTCAAAACCCCAGCATGGGTAAATGTCTAAGAATCCAGATCTAGCACTTGCATTAGATGGAACCCAAGTATGTGCAGTCCATATTCCACTTGCATCATCGCAAGCATCTTTTGGAACAGAGCCACCTAAAACAATCGCATCAAAGAGGTCTGTACAAGTACCAAACTCAATACATCCATTAAGTGGATCATTAGGGGCTGTCTCAAGTGTTAAAGATGGATTTCCTTTGCAGTATCCAGTCTTAGCCATAAGGTCTGCAAACTCTGTTGAGTTGATCCTATTTAGCTGGTTAGGATCAAATTCCTTGTCGCCGTTTTTTGGATCTTTCTGGAAATCAAACGGATGATAAAAAGGCAAGAAATTGTCATTACTATAATGAGCGCCGTTTCTCAAATAGTCGTGTTTTAGATATTCTTTAGGTTCTAGCCTATAGCCAGTAGGATTCCATGTATAAGGAGTATATTCTACATCTTCTCCCGTACATTCTGCTGATGTTGCTTCTTCACCTCCGTTACCAATACTAGTATCACTACAAGAACCATGACTCTCGCATCCCTCTTTGTCATAGTCTCCATCAATAGGATTGTGACTACACTCTCCTAGTTCTTTATATTCATTGCCATGATCGTTCCAAGTATAAGCATAAGTCTTTCCATCAACCGTATACTCTTCATTTTCCATTTCATAAAATTGATCTATTAACTTTCTTTGATGTCGTAATGTTACACCATCTACTTCTGTTGCAGGAAGGTATTCATAGGCTTGGTCAGTAGCAGGAAACGCGAATGGATTTCCACCTTCTTCAAAAAGCTCATCAGGTCTAAAGAAAGATTCATAGCGGAAAAACTTATTTTTCCGTCTGTCACCTTGAGGTGTTGTTCCAACGATTCTACTTCTTTTGTTTCCATATATCATTACCCCAGTAACAGGATCTCCAAACTCATACCCAAGACTAGCTGAAGAAATTATAGATTGCCTTTGGTTTTCATCATATCTAGGATTAACTAGAGTCTTGTCAGTTTTCCATTCTCCCGTGAGATCATCAATATTTGATAAGTATGGATCTTTTATTACTGGTTTTGTGAAAGGTCCTGTTGGTTCTTTTTTGTCTAAGGCTAAATCTATCCCTAAACTAAGCCAATTTTTTTCTTTAATCTTTCTAGATACATCTCTTTGTACAGGCGTGACAAGACTTCTATTTCTGAAAATTGGAGTTACTTTTATGACTCCAGTATAGTTTTCTTCTTTTCCATAGAAACCTTCTCCTCTTTGTCTACTTGGTCTTTCAAGACTAACAAAGAAATCTGCTCCAGCAGCACTGCAAACTTGTTCTATTAAAGATAAAAGCGTTGTTTTGCTAGCGTTTACCCTAAAGTCAAAAGGAAGTGTTCCAGCAGCTTCGTATATTCCACCACTGCGTTCGCAATTGTGTCTAGGGTCAGCTGAAGTTTCATCAGTTATACTTACTGGTTTACCATCTCTGTCTACACATTTTCCCGGATTTACAGCTTCTGATAATTGAGCTAAATCTAAGAGGTCAATTTTGTACCTATGTGTCTTGACTAGATTTCCTTCATTCCAATCCATCAACGATGAGACTAGTTGTCTTTCGCCTAATGGGGAAGCTTCTGAATTTAATCTATAGTCTATACCATAATATATTGGTCCTCCAAATGGTTCTCCATTTAAAATATAGTCAGAAACTATACCATCATTATCATGTCCTGATCCTTGTTGATGTGTATCTTCATACCAATTATGACTATTGAGCATAGTATCTAAAGCACCAAGAACTCCCCAACCATGTTCTCCATATGGGCTTTTCAATTCGCCTAATTCTTCTGCACTAGATTCATTTGGATCGTACCAAATCATTCCAGCCTCATTAGACTTAGAATTACCCATAGCAACGTCTTCATAGTAACCAAAAACATTTAGGACATTTCTATGCCCCATAAAGCCATGTTCTAATGCTCTCATTGAATCTGGAAATACGTATTTATCTGCTGGCGCTGTTCTATTTGATATATCGCTTAAAATTACTGTTGTATTTTCTAGAAGAATTCTAGGATCAATTATTTCTACGTTGTAAACAATACCGCTACTTCCAATGGTCTTTTCGTATTTCTTAAATATGCCATTGAATTCAAAAGAAGCTGGACAAAAACTATTTATTTCAAGTTCTTCCCAGAAACCTCCTTCCTCTTCGCATTCGCTCTTATCTAAACTTTCTACACATTCGCCAGCATCATTGGTCAAGCCTCCTATTTCTTGACAACCAGCCGCGCTAGATGGAGCGTTACCGGCTGAGTCAGCTTTTGGCTTTGTTTTTAAATTGCCTACTTCAGTTCCACCATCCTCATCTATTTTACATACGCCATGAGTATTTCCATCGTAACCAACTATGGAACTCTCGTTTTCTTTATTCATGCAATCAAGCGTCAAGTCTTCTGGCATATAGTATTTGAAAAATGCAGGAGCGCCTACTTCAGGAGGGAAGAATATATCACCTCCGGGAGTAACATCATTAGGCCCAGCAACTCCAGCCGGAATACCCTTTAAATCTAACTCTACTTCTCTGGGATAAGTTGTAGTAGCTTTGTCAAATTCTTCTGTAGGCCTGACGCCATAATTTGGATAACCATTGAAAGAGACGGAAATGTCTTTTAGAAGACTGGCAGGAAAAGCTTCTCTGTTCCAAGGATGGTAACCTTCAGTAACAGCGTCTCTAAGATGGTTTGTTCTTATCTTTGTTCCATAATTTATGTCGTCTTCAACTAATCTAACAGACAGAGTGGAGGAAGAACTATTTAGTCCAAGACTAACCGTAAAGTCCATAATAGAAGCGCCGAACAAGGTTTGTTGAACAAAACCTTCGTCTTTAAGAGCATCTATATGCAATTCACTTTGTGTTAAAGTCTCATTTGTTATCGGTTCTCTATCTACCATTAGAAGTATTGCCCCGGAGATGTTCTAAGAAGTTCATCAGTACCCTTTGCTGCATTATTAGGTATTACTAATTCATCAACAAATGCTTCATCAAAGAAGCTACTGCTAAATGTCGTGTAAGGATCACCAAGTTCATAAACCCAGCTTATACTATAGCTCCATTCTCCATTTTTAGGATTCCAACTTTCTTGCGGAGCATTTGTAAATCTTTTTGTCACATGTCTATTTCCGCCATGATTTGAAAATATATACCCCTCTCCGGTATATTCGTCTCCAATATAAGTCATAGGATCTAAGGAGTTTAGAAGCTTCTTTATGCCAATGAATTGTTTGTACTTTGGCCAGTGACAATTTACAACTGACAAGTCAGGATTATTTGTTCCGGTAGCATCGGTGCAACCTGTCTTTATTACGCTTGCAAAGTCGTCATTTATTCCCTTATTGGCTGCGTTGCCAAACTTTGCACCTCTATTTCCTAAGTTAGATGCATTGTCCTCACTAACCGCCACAATAGCAGTTGGAATAGAATAACCCGGTTTTGAAGTTATAAGATTTGTCGTAGTTAGTTTTCCTTGGCTTATACTTCCCGTAAGAGCATTTTCGCTGTTCTCTGATCTATTTGAATTGCTTGTTCCAATTCCTGCATAGTTTGGGTTTGCAATCCACTCAGGGCTTCCATATGACCATTTTCCATTGTCGTTTATGCATTCCATTCTAGTGTCATGAGGATCTCCATCAGTATCTTGGTCTGCACAAGTAGGCCCATTTAAATTAAAAGTTCCACCATATTTTTCACACTCTGATTTTGTTTGTGGATCTGGATCTTCTTCACCTTCAGGTATCTCATAACCAGAACATGTACCTTCGACGCAAGAATCATAGTTTCCAGCTCCCGTAATGTCATCTTCTTGATCTACACAAATATGCGGATCTGTAACATTTACCTTACATGAGATTGTTAATTCTCTTTGCCAATGAGTTTGAGTCCCAATGTTTTGCAAAACAGGTCCAAGCTTTCTTCCAAGTACTAGTTGTTCTGCAAAGCTTTGCCCCGGATAAGTATCATTGATTGAAATTTCTTCTCTTTGAACATAAGGTATATATCTTAGATTGTTTCCACCGCTACCAACTCTTGTAGCCTTATAAGATATATTATAGGTAATAATACCTTGCGTCGGTTGATGTGTTACATTTCTGGTCAACGGCGAAGACGAAATAGTTGAATCCTTCAGCCTGTCGGTCTTTCTAGCTATAGCTTCAGCTGTTTGCTTTAGTTTTGGGTCAATCGATTTATTAAAATGTAAGAGCGCATTTTGGTATTTACTATTAGTGTCTTTATCTTTACCCTCTGTTGCAAAATTCATATTTTCGCTTACAGGATCTAATCTCTCTGCATCTTTGTCTTCATTGCTAGCGTTACCAACTCCCAAATCATCTGAATTGTCAAGAACTCCTTCTATAGTTCCGCTTATAGTTATTTCAACGCCATCTTCACCTTCAGTCTCTGAAGTGCTTATTTCTACAGTCTCTGTAGCTAGTGTAATTTTCGGAGCTAATGTAAACGTTTCAGTTACAGTAAAAGTGCCAGACTTTACATCAATACTTGGCATTCTTTTATAGTTAAAAGTCTTATAAGCTTGCTGTGCTGCTTCAGTTGCTCCTACACCATCTTCGACTAGCCTAGTTGCAGTTGGAAGATTTAGAGAAAAAATATGATAATCATCATTGTCTTTCTGTTCATCTCCGGGAAAGAGAGGTAGGGTTTTACCTTTAGGCAAATCCATGGCATCAGTATATGGGTATTCTGTATCGTCACGACCAAATATAAACTGATTACCGTATTTTATTATGTCATAAACAAACCCTCTTGCCTGCTGCCAAGCCCTACCATCTTTTGCGTATATCCCCGTGAAAGAGTCAAGGTCCAATCCATTGGCTATATCCGTTTCTCTATCAAACTTATTCTTGCCGGTGGCGGATATTGTTCTTGTAACGGTGTAGGTTCTGTCAGCCCTGTTTATCTCTCCTCTTTTTGAACCATCTCCTGATGATGTATCTTCTGAGTCAACGGCTTTTCTATCTAAATAAAATCTCTCTGTCTCCTCAACTTGATAGCTTTCGGTTGCAGCAGAAATTAACCATTTCTCTTGTCTATGCCAATCGTCTTCGTCATCATTGACATTATCTCCAGTTGGCCCTAGCAAATAGTCACAAGACAAGTTTATCGTATATTTAGACTTATAGGGATCTCCGGGATCATGACATGGTAAGTCAACACTCTCAAGTCTAACATGAGCAGAAAAACCCTGTTTACTAGTATCTAAATGCTGAACTTCTAATAATCCTCCAGATTGAAGCTTTGATATTAAGTTAGATATTGCTTTCTGTTTGGCCTGCAAGGATTCATACCAACCAATTTTGTCAACCTCTCCTCCACCATCGTCTCCATCATGGTTGACATTTTCTTCTACTACGTCAACGCCATCAGTTATAAAGCTTCCATCTTTTTTTGGAGAGCCTCTATCTGCTACTAGATAACCATCAAGCTGAATCGTGTATCTTGAACCAAGAATTTCACCATCGCCTTGTTTATCAAATGTTTTGTTTATATTTACAAATGGCGCCGGTATTAAATATACAGGAACCTCAGAGTCGGCTATATTGAATCTAACAGGCATTAGTTGTAACCTTTTATATTTAATGTTGTTGTACTTGTCCCAGAGGCAAAAACGTGAGGAATTGATAACTCTAATATGCCACTAGGATAACCACGCCCGGTAACAGTTAGAGGTATATTGCCAGTTCCCAAAATTGTAGGTAAAGCATCTATCGAAGAAGTCCCGTAAAAATCTTTCTGTTTAATAAACATATTTAGCGTGCCACTAGCAGGGTACACGTTTGGTGCTAACACATAACAAGGAATACTCTTTATAGAAGATTGAGCAGTTCTCAAAAACAGTGGTATTTGAGCTATAGGTTGCTTACCTTGCACATAGAGTATCTGGTTAGAACTCATAGAAACATTCCCAACACTTGGGAGAGCTAGATTCATTACCCCACTTGGCGCCCCTTGTTGGCGAGTAGATAGAGTAAACAGAGTTGCTCTTTTTTCTTCCCTTGGGAATGATAATATTGAACCAGCTACAGATAATGGGAGAGTAGGGGAAGCTGCAAATACAGGTTCGTCTTGTTTCATAAATAGCACCAAGTCGGAATTTATTTGTCCCGCTTTGGTGAAAAGATTCATGACTCTACCACTCATTGCGATAGCAGCGTTCGCAGAAAGATAACCGTAACCAGTATCTCCCATATTTGTAACTGGGTCTTGGTTGATAACAAGATTTAAGGCTTGATCAGCCGTCGTCGTGTTAACAAACAAATTCATTGTTCCAGTTGTAGCTACAGGACTAGTACCAGCAGAATAAAGCGTTAAGCTCTTATCGCCACTAGCGTAGCTAAGAAAATTTCCATCAACGTCAAATGTTGAATGTCCTCTGACAATATTGGCTTCTGTTAAGCCATCTTTTGTATTGTATTTTGCAGGTACATCAAACCCTTCAAAGTTCATCTTTGTTGAATATATTTTGAATTCAGCATCAAAAGGATGTGACAATGGGGGATAATGAAAGACTAGTTCTAAACGGTGGTCGTCTACAAATTCTCTAATAGCTAAATCGCCACCCTTGAAAACAGCATCAGAAGGCATGATTCCAGTTAACGATATGAATCTAGGAGAGCCAGATGGCATATAAACATAATGTGAATGCCAATTGATATTTTGTCTATTGACTGAAGACTTTATATCTTTATGAATAACTCTTGCAGAAACATTTACTCCGCTTGTGTGATTAGTAGAGTTTTCAGCCCACATATCAACAGATAAGTCTGTTATTTGATGTAGTCTTGTAGGCAGTTCATTGAGGTCAAAAGTAAGAACAGAAGAAACACCAAAGTTTGCTTGACCCCAAAGACTAGTATCAAAAGCTCCACCTCTAGCGCTAGATGGGTTCCATTTAGATTGCTTTCCAGAAACAACTACAAATTCAGCATATGTAGTATTTTTAGCAGCTATGCCTTCATCGCCAAATTCAGTACCTGAAAAAGCTCTCGTTCCAGTTGGCACAGCTTTTGTATTAAAGACATAGTCCTTTAGTTCAAAGCTACTTTTTCTCAAATTGTCTATCTGAGTTTCGTCCAGACTTTCTGAAGATACGCCAACTTCGTCTATCCAACCTTGGAAACCTCTTTCCGAAATTGGGAATTCACTTTTACCAAGAACAACATCAGTGTTTGCCGAATTTTCTGTTGAACGGGTGAAGACATCGGATTCGCCTTCCTTACTACCGTTTACATAGATTTTTAATTTAGAATCGCCAGAAGCAAAGACGCCGAGGACTTGTGCGGGATATTTGTATTCGTCAAAACGCTTTGTTGTTTTTGCATAGACAGGGACAAATCCATCTCCTACTTTCTTGTCAGATCTAACATAGTATGAACCATCGTTGTCGCATCCCAAAACAAATAATGCAGGATTCTCTCTATGTTGTGACATGATTACACTATCAGATACATCACCACTAGGTAGGATTTTGGCATATGCAGAATAACCAGCCCCTGATATATTAGTGCCACTTCCTAGATTGTAATACGCTCTATCAGATAACCTTAAACATCTTTCTCTTATAGCTTCGTCACCTATTTGGTCTACTAAATCCCCTGCTTTTTCCCATTCAGCAGAACCAATATGCGCGCCAATGCCAGAGGCTGTTTTTACTTCAACATTGAAGTTTCCAAATTGAGTTTCGTATGAAGTTCCAGTACAAGGAACGAGTACTACCTCTCCATCGTAATAACCATTTCTTGACGGAGCTGCTCCTTCTGTACAGCCCGCATCAGCACAAGCGTCTCCCGGACCATCCCATTCACCTCCTCCAAAACCATCCTCCATCCATGTGTATGAAACATTGCTTCCGCTACAAACAGAATCGTCACCGCTACTAGTTGATGAGGTGTCAGAAGGTGTTACGTTTGATATCTTTGGATAGGTAGATATGACTCCGGTTCCTTCAAGAGGAATCCACATCTGATCAAACTTATCTAGAACGTTTTTGCTATCGCTACCTCTCCAGTAGCCATATTCTCTATTAGTGCCGCTAGGTATAGTATTTCTAGAACCGGCAAACTCAACAGCACCCATCATTACTAATCCAATGGAGTTTGTTTCTCCATCTTGATGTAATGTAGATCTAACATTACCAAAAGAACTCAGGTTTCCCTGAGCTACGTTGGTCAGCACAGCTTTTGATTCTACAAGAGCTAAACTGCTTAATGTTGTCTGGCCTGTGTATGTTGTCATCTTCTAATTCCTATAACAGTATAATACTGTTACTAGATTATGTTAGCACTTAAAATTTAAAGACTAAGCTGTCCAGTCGCCCTTAATAGCTATTGAACTATTTCTTAATCCATCTCTTATAAAGTTGTTAATACCTTCTGTCACTTTTCTACCTGCCATTTGAGCAAATGCAGCTTCGCTTTCTTGCAGTACTTCTGCTCCTGTCAGATTAACATTTACATTCAATTCGCCTCCGACTTCCATCTTTATTGGTCCGCTCATGATTCTTTCTAGATCGCTTACGGCAGAGGAGAAGTTATTTATACTGGCATCTAATCCAGTTGTATCTACTTGGGTGAAGTTTGTAGTTGAACCACCAGCTCCTGCGGCTCCAGTTTGACCCTGACCTTTTAACACCAATAAAATTTCTTGCAATACAGGAACTGCATGATTGTCATGAACTGCAATACTATTACCTTTTTGAACGCCTTCTTTGTACAAGCCTTCTAAGTATACTTTTGTTTGAGCAAGCATTGCAGCCGCTTGATTATTATTAGGATCGGTCTTCAAAGTTTGTTCATAGCCTTTAATTAGCTCTTTGGTTCTTTGAGCTTCTTCTTTACCTCCTGAGCCAACAAATTCTTGAAAATTCTTGATACCAGCTGCATTGCTTGTACTGATACTGTTGTCTGCTTTAAGTCTTAAATTCTCCATAAAAGCAGTAGCATCTCCTCTTGCTTGTGAAGCTTGTCTTGGCGTTATGTCTCCTCCAGTAATATTGTTTAATTTTTCAGTCACCCTTTGTAGCGTCGTTGTTGCTTCTTCGTATTGACTATTAAGAGTTTTAATATTCTTAATGCCTGTCAATCTTAATGAAAGTTCATCAGTGAAAGACTTATCTAGTTTAGCTAATTGTTTAATAGCCGGATCTTTTTCTAATTGAGCTTGTGCTGCTTGCGTGGAGTCTTGAGCAATTTTCATTGCTTTAGCAATCTCTTGAACTCCAACACTAGCGTATTGATCGGTATCACCTAGTATTGTTTTAATTCGTTCATTGAATTTAGTGGCAGCGCTTTCTGAGAAATTTTCTCCAGCGTATTTCATCAGGTTTGGTATTACATCTGCACCTAACAGACCTGATTCTCCTAATTCGGTTGCTCTACTTGAGCGGTCGTAAGTCTCAGTAATCGGGTCAAATGTGTTCGTCATCGCTCTTGTTCGTAGATTTTTCAATCCAGTAGCTTCCATTACTCCACGGACGGCATCTAAAGCTGGCATATAGTCTGTCGCTATACTGGTTTGTACACCGCCACTTGCGGTAGCTGGCATTGCACCCATACCCTTGACAAACTTCATCTTGTAGTCGTCAAGGAAGTCTTCAATTTCAACAGAGCTATAATCAGAGAAGGCAGCCGCTCTAAGGTTTTGTGTTTTTCTACCCTGTAACTTTCTAAGAGTATCGACATCTTTCATTCTATCGGGACTCTTTAAAGCAGCAAACTCTTTGTCTCCTATACCACCTTTTTCGATCATACTCTTAGTTTTTCCAAGGCCATCAACTATGCTTTTTTGCGTCTTTTGATCTGCTTCGGTTTGTCGAATTCTTTCTTCGCGGAAAAGACTTTCAAGCCGTTTTAGAAACTTATTGTTTTGAGTTTCTATGGCGCTAGCCATCTGGTCAACTCTTTGACCATCAACTTGAGCTAAAGCATCAAAGGCGGCAGCTGCTTGTTCTTCAATAGTACGAATTTCATTTGCGGCATCTTTTACTGCTTTTGAAGGTTCGGCTAAAATGTTTGCATTTGCAACTCCAGACTGACCCATTCTTGCTGCTCTGTCTTTATTAAGTATGTCAACGCCTTGTTGTCCGAACTGACCACTTTTGAATATATCGACGACTGCCATTCTTAATTCGGGAGCGATTCCCATGACAGTGCCTTCACTCAAGGCTTTGGTAACAGAGTTAACGAGTTTAGCGGCTTCGTTTGATTCGCTTGCTGTTCCAAATATGATTGAGTCAGCAGCGTCTTTAAGAGTCTTCTCTCTTTCTTGCGCGCGGGCTAAGTCTTCATTCAGTCTTATAAGTCTTTGTTGACTGTTTCCATACTCATTAAGAATAGACTTTACTATGTCAAATTCATTTTTTAATGACTTGGCACTATTTATTAGATTTTCCTGTTCCGCCAGATCTGCATTATTTGGCTGGGCAAGCTCCCTGTTTACCTTTACTTGTTCTTTCTGAAGCTCTAATAGTCTTTTACCGAGGGCGCCAATATCGTCCACTGGAACGTCTGTCCCTTTGATTCCTTTTCCCGGATTTGCAAGTGAGCTTAGTTTACCGAAAAATCTAGCCTGAACCGCTGCATCTGATTCAGCACCCATAGGAGAGACATTTATATTAGATAAATAGTTCTGTTCTGCTTTTACTCTTGAGTCTCTTGCTTTTCTTAGCGAGGCTATATAAGAATTTTCAATACTTATTAATTGATTATTAGCGCTTTTTAGAAAACTATTTCTTTCGTCGATCAGGCCAGAGAATTCCTTGAATGTCTCAGTTGATGCTCCTATGACTTTATTTATGGCTTCTTTTATTTCATCTGCTTGGTCGTCAAGATTTACTACATCAATCCCTCGAAGAGCTTTGTCTAAATCTGCACCTACAACCTTGGCGGCTTCTGGACCTATACTATCTTTAAGATCCTTTAAAATTGCATCTTCTATGTTATCTGCGCCTACGGGATTTATTCTTCCGACTCTTGACAAAACTTCATCAATGTTTCTTTCAACTGAGGCGCTAGCTTTTACTCTTCCTGTAAATTCATTTAGACCAGCTGATCTTCCGGATTGTCCAATAGCATCAATCGACTGATTAAATCTTTGTATACCACTTTTACTTCTAACTTTTTGATCAAATATTCCTCCAGCTTTTCCTATTGGTCCAATACCAGAGGTTCCTACGCCAGATATTACATTACCAAATGTTGCTATATCAGACTTAAGCTCTGTTGTTATCGCACTTATACCTTTAAGTCTCAATAGTTCATTAGTAGCTTCTCTTTGAGCTTCTGTATACTCTCTTAATTTTTGTTCGCTATTGAGTCTTTCTTTTATTTCATCGCGTATCTTATTTATTAGTTTATCTTCAATTGCTCCGACTGAACGCAAAGTCTGTGAGTTTTTATTTATCGACTTATCAAACTCTTCAACGCTAGCTACATTTTTACCTAGACCTGTGACAAAAGCTGATGCTGCTGCTTCTTGGGCTGCTCTTGCTCCTGCTCTGTCGGACTCTTCCATGTCTCCAGCGAGCGCTTTTCTTTTGTTTATTTGTCTTTCTAAATTTTGTCAACCTTCACCTGCTGATATGGCTTGTTTTTGGAATAGCTCAAGATCTTTTTTGCCATCTTCTAAAGTTTGTGCAAACTTGACTTGTTTAATTTGTTTTTCAGCGTTAATAAATGCCAAAGTAGCACCGCCTACAGCAGCGATGATTCCGCCCCAGATACCACCTTTTTTTCCTCCCACCATAAATCCAGCCATTGCGCCTTGCACACCAGCAGACAATCCTCCACCAGCGGCAGCTTGTGCAGATCTACCTTCAAAATCTCCAGCTGCTATAGCTTTCTTAGCCGAATCAGCTAAATAATCACCAAATTGAACAGCCACCGTAGCAGCTGCTTCAAGAGCGAACGTAAACGCCTTCGCGGTTCTTAAGGTTTTTTGCTGTTGTGCTGATTCTTTTTCGTATGCATTGATTCTTCTTTGATTATTTTTTCGTAATTTATCTTGTGTGGCAATTTCTTCATCATAATTACGAGTGAGCTTATCGAAAGGTACAGTCTCTCCAGCATCTTTCATTGCTTGTACTGACTTCTGTTCTGCTCTTAGACTTTCTAGATTGCCTTTAAAAGTATCTGCATCACCGCGTCTTTTTTCGAGTCTTCCACCTATTTCGCCTAGTCTTTCTCCAGCTTTTTGACCGGATTTAAAAAAACCAAACTCTTTTCTTTTTCTAGCATCTTCACTGAACGATGCAAGTGTAGAGTTAATACCTTTTATTTGACCTAATGTTCCTCCAAACTCTGTGACTACTGCTCCCATTTCGTCGGAGAGGAATCCAGCCTGTTGAACAAAATTTGTAATACTACTAATGAAACTAGTTATAAGAACAGCATCCATTAAGCCAGAACCAACACCAGAAGAAGCTGCTGCACCAAGCGCGGCTACTTTTCCACCAGTATTGTATCGGTTCATATTAGCTAAATTGCCGTAACCTATAGACTGAGCCGATTGTTTATTAATGACAAATTCGCCGGGAGTAAGAAGGGCTGGTACTGTGTCTGAACCTACACCGCCGCCTTTTGCCATTTTTTTGATGGTTTTTTTGCCGGGAACCATCATGTTTAGCTTGCCGATATCTCCTTTGTTTTTTTCTGCTGTCCATTTGCCCGTAAGAGTTTTAGACATAATTCTATGGCGAAGAAGTTTATCAAAGGATTCTTTGTCAGTCCAATACGGACCTTTCTTTGCTTCATATACCCCATTAGCTTTTACAAAATCAATTGGATAATTGGCGCCTTTGTGTCTCTTTTTAATACCTAAATATTTTTGTACATGTTTTTCCCACCTTTCTCCAGTTGCTGTTGGATCTCCAATTTTTTTCCCTTTTTTTGTAATCCCTATGGTATAAGGAACTTTTGTTATGCCTATGTTTGCGCTAATTTGATCTGCGGCATTGAACTTTTGTTTTTGCATAGATGGACGCCCATGCAAATTCTCCACTACTTCTTTAGTTCTATCTTTTACAATTCGACGAGTTATGTCTGAGCTAGCTCCTCCAGACAAATCATCTCCTGTATATGATACCTTGCCGCCTCCAGCATATTTATTTATACCATTAAGAGAAGATCCAAAAGCTTGAGCAGCAGATTTGCGTATTACAAACTCGCCGGGCTGTAGCATTGCAGGAACAGTATCACTGTTGCCAGTTCCCGGAACCCAACCACCCCTATTAAACTTATGTACTTTTCCTCCACCGCCAAATAGCTCAAGGTTGTTGCGACCATCAGTTCTACCAAGAGCCGAACTTAAACCACCAAGCCCACCCTTTTTCAAAGCTCCACCTAAAAACGCGCCACCTCTAATAGCAAACAATGCTGTTACCATTGGTATGATGGGAGCAATAGCTTTTCCAACAGCCGTCAATGCTCTAGCAAAAGACAACGCAGTACCAGCTAAAGCTTGGAAAGTGCTGCTGTCTGCAACTTCACGAAATAGTTCTTTTACCTCTTCTGTAACTTTTGCCATTTGAACAGCAAGAGCTTGTTGAGCAGTTTGAGCATCTCTAGATAAGCTATCAGTAGCTTTTAGTTGAGCATTATATGCAGCTTGTGTAGTCGCACCTTGTTGTAAAAGAGGGATAACTTTAGAAACTTGTCTAAAACCACCAAGCTGTTCAACAATTGCCGAGAATCTCAAGTCAGTAGAGTCTAAGTTAGCAAGAGCATTATTAAGTTTAAGAACAGCTTCATATGGGCCAACAAACTTACCATTTAAGTCCGTAAGTTCAATTCCAAACTGACGTAAGAATTTAATGGTTGTTGGTCTTTGCAATCTAGTAAAGATAGTTCTAAAACCAGTAGCAATAGTTTCAGCTGTCTCTCGCGTAGTAGCACGGACAGAAGTAAACAAGGCAATTAATTCTTCTACTTCGCCACCGGCAGCTTTAAATGCACCACCGGCACGTTTAATGGCTACACCAATGTCAGACGCTTCAACAGCGAAGTTTGCAGCAACAGTATTAATTTTACCAAGAAGACCTTCTAAAGCACTTGCTTCTAAGCCAAACTGCCTCATAGCAGCGACGGCAGTTTCAGCAGTATCGGCAATATTATCAAACGTTGGAGCTAGTTCAGTCTTGGCCAGCGCCTGCATAGCGATCTGAGTGTCTTTAACAGAGAGACCTGTTTGCTTTAAGATAAGACCAACTTTAATCAAGGAAGAAGAAGACACCCCAAGGTTTGTAGCTAGGCCACCAACTGTTTTTTCTAGACCTTTAAGCTGTTGCATAGTCTGGCCAGAAACCTGAGCTATTTTTACCATTTCTCTTTCAAAAGAAATAGCGTCTTTAACACCTTGTTCAACAGCTCCAGCAAAACCATAGAACACACGACGAGCAATATCATATCTAAGCACATTCTTCAAAGCAGAGCCAAACATTTTGCTCATACTAGCGATGTTGCTTTCTGTGGCTTTAGCTTCCTTCGCTAGATTTTTAGTTGCATTAGCAACGCCTTTAATATCTTTAGCTGCTTTTGCCCCATTAGCTACTTCTAGATTAATCTTAGGGCTTTTTATTTCCCTCTTGATTTGATCTATAGCCCGTTTTGCACTGCCGGGTTTGGCCTGTACATTAAACTGAGCTGTTATCTCGTACTTAGACATATGGACACCTCAAAAAAAATGGGCATAGCGGTAGCTTTCAGTTGCTAACGTTATACCCACTTTCCATTTTACTATTCGGTTTGCGCTTTAGCTCGTGCTTTTTTGGCTGTCCTTTTTCGAGGAGTCCGTGTAGTCTTCTTTTCGGCCTCTTCTTCTTTTTCCTCGGTTTCTTCTGGTTCTTCAGTTTTTTCTTCTAGTACAATAGGTTTTCCAGAATCATCTAAAAATGGTGAAAACTCAACTTCGTATTCACCTTCTTCTGAAACTTTCTCTCCATTAATATCTATGAAGTACTGTTCGCCATCGTTGTCGTAAGCAACAAATCTTCCTTCTTCGTTAATAAGTCTTTCGTTACCATCTTCATCAATATCAATTAGATGGCCTTCTTTATTAACTAGTCGAAGTGATTCGTCTGCTAATCTATAATCTGTTAAAAATTTGTTTTCGGGTAGATTCGATTCATAATCAGGATCTAAACCGTATAACTTTTCTGCTAGTTGTGAAGCAGCAGATACTACAAAAGGCTCGGCGGCAAGGGTTTCGTATTGCTCTTTGGATGCAAAGAACTGCTTACCTTTGTCGTCTAGCAAGCATTTATATACTAAGTGAGAGAATCTCTCATTATCAGCTTGCCCTTCTGCCGTGTTATTGTCCATCGAGCTTCTTTCAGCGATTAACCCTCTGAATTCTGCTCTCTTCTGTCTCATCTCAATCGCAATGTACCTTGCGTCTGAAAGAGAAATCCCACCCTTTTGTAAGGTCTTTTCCTTTTCGGAAATTTCTTCAAGCACTGCTAAATACTGAGCTTCTTTCTCATCGTCCCAAAGTCCTTGGTCAATCATTAGTTGACTAAGTCTTTGTCTGAGAATTGCTCCTGATTGAAGTGCTTCTCTGAAAGCTTTGTTATAAGCTAACTGACCTTCTTTTGTGATTTGTGTGTCTGGTAGTTTGAAAAAAATTACTTTTTCTTTGCCGTTTGAATCTAGTGATTCTACTTTAAATCTGCTCTTCGCCATTTGGAGTATCTCCTTCTGTTTTGTTTAGAGGTTTTACTGGTAGTGTAATTTGATACTTTAAATAGCTTATGTCATAATTCATAAACTCAGTTTCAAGATTTCTACCTTGATTATTGCCTCTATCCAGTATTTCCGACCTAACTTGATCATAAACTTCTTTCATATGCTCTTGCTCAGGAGTAAGCGCATCAGGACTTTCATGACCCCATAAAAAACCAAAATATTTTTCTACAGTGCTTAAAGCACCAATCATTGTGGTTTGTATCTTCTTCTTTGATATCTTAAGAAGTCTTTCTTTTGATACCTCTTTGTTTTTGTTAGCTTTGTCAGTTTTATATGTTTCTGACTTTCTAACTAATTCAGCATATGATTCTTCCATCATACCCTCCTTTATTTTCCGAACTTAGCATTTGCTTGGTTCATCGCTTTCAGTTTTACATCCGTAAATTGTTCAAGCTTCATTGGCTTGTCTGATTTACTAATCTCATCCATCCTTTTCTTAACATTGAATTCGGCTTGTCCAGAATTAAGAGCGTAAATTTGCTCCCTTTCTTCTTTACTTCTGGCTACTATGAAAACCTCGTCCGCGCCTTGATGTTTATTAGCCAGCCCGTCTAACCGTTCAGTGTTTCTATCCTTGTCTCTTTTTCTTTTTTCTTTTATAAGCCATCCATCTAGAGCGTAATCATTTTCTATGATACGTTCTGCGGGAGCATCTGGAGACTCTGCTATACTATCGTAGAGTCTTGTCCATTCTAATAACATAGATTGTTCTTCAGTAAAGTTATTTACTTCTATGCCAAATGCATCTTTTGGAATCTTATTTGAATTAGACCAAATAATTCTCCAAGGAGATGTTCTCCCTAGTTCTCTTAGCTTTTCTTGTGGTATTTTATTTTGGTTGTAATATCTTAGAATTGTTGAAACGTCAACATCTGAAAAGTCATATCGACTTCCATCTTCACAAAAAGTACTATTTTCTATGAACCAACTCCACCTAGAGTATGAAGCAATTCCTTCACAATCTAAATGGTCATTTGCATGTCTAATTTCGTGAAGTCGCGATTGCTCGCTTTCTAAGAATCTTATTTCCTTCGTTATTTTTCTTACTAGCTCTGGAACATAAAAAGATTCATAAAGTTTTACTTTAAAATCTTCGATGTTCTTATCTAGAACATTATACTCTTTTTTTTGCTCTGGTGACCAAACCCCCTGTTCTACCATTATCTTAAGCATTTGTTTTCTAGTATAAACACCGGAAAACAGGGCGTCGTCATAAGCAACTTTAAAAGCCTCTTGTGCAAAAAAATTTTGCTCAACCGTTAGAGGTCGAACAATAAGCACAAGGTCTTTCTTTATTTTCAACCTAGAGTAACCAAGCATTACTTTAGATAGAAAGTATTCCCTCTCATATGATTCCATCTTTTTTCCTTAAAAGGTCAGTTCATTCACTCGCCTGTCCCAAAAATTGGCTATCGCTATTTGAACTGACAAAGGAGGCTGCAAGCAGCCTCCTAGTCATTTACAACACTATGTTACTGCGCTGTCTTTCTTACTCATTACATCTAACTTATTAAAGTTTCTGTATGAGTAAGTGATAGTAGCATTAGTACCATCAGTTGAAAGACCGTTCCAAGTTACAGCTTGAAGATAATTGTTTTTACCTAAATCAAACGTATGTCTTGTTTCAGCACCGGCTAATGTTGAAGCAGCCTTTGGAGTTAGCACCGCTAGATTTTGAATGTGGAACTTCAATTGGTGTGTAGAAGAACCATCGTCTCCAGTAGCCTTCTGAACGTTATTCTTTTCTGGATATGCATTAATAATCATATCGTCAACGTCAGTAACATAAGCTTCAATTTCAGTTGTAACTTCAACTGGGAATGTAACATATCTATGATAAGGTTGTCTTTGTCCAAGTCTGTACATAGGTTCACGACCAAAGTCAACACTAACAGTCATGTTAGCAATAGCTAAGTCACCAATGTCACCAGCTACGGCGGATAGACCAGCGGTAGCATTATCTAGTTTCTTTAATCCAAGAGGGGCAGGAAGGTCTTCAAAGTAAATAGTTTCTCTTCTAAGAACTTCACCGATATCAAGGTCTACATCAGCAATTGGTTTTGATACAGGCACATCGGCCATTTTTCCAACAGTTCCCCAAACTTGATGGTTTCCAACAAGAGTGATATCTTCTGTGAAGTATCCTTCAGTTGGGAAGTTGAAACTAGCAGAAGAAACGTACATTCCAGACATCCAAGCAAATACTAGACCGTCTGCGTCTCCAACTGCTCCATCTTCGTCATTGTTGACTACAAAACCAATATCAACTTTATTGTTCTGTACTTCTGTTAGCACATTCGTTGTTGTTGTGTGACCAGCTTGACCAAAAGCAGCGTCAGCTCCGGCAGCATTAAAAGCTACCGGGTTTATACAGCGTGCATAAGCAAGAGTTTTGTGTCCTTCAATAACTTTATTAATTGTTACTTCAATATCAGGAATATCTTCAAGATCCTGATAAATTTCTAGTTGTCCTAATTGAAATATTTGTTCTAGATTAAAATTGGTACTAAGACCAACACTTTGAACACCATGCATGAAATCTACATTAGCAATTGTACCGCCGAGACCTTCTGCCTCTGTACCGATTGCTTCAATAGCCCAATATGTTCTATAATTTACTGTAGGCGCGACTGCCATATTAATTCTCCCTAAGTTTAAGGTTATCTTCTAACATATTATACACCAATTAATATAATTAATTACATAATTAGCTGAGTGTTGAGCCTAACGACTCCGTGGTATAAATTAGGTGAAATAGCATCTGAGCTTTGAACTCTAGAGTCAGTTAAATAAACATTACTTTTACCATAACCATAACCACCATTTCCTGTAGGCGCCAACAATTCAGGATATTGCAGAGCGTCTATGTTTGTCATACCCCTATAGTCTAAGGGGAATTTTTGTTGCCTTCCGATATAATCACTATCAAATAATTCCAGAGATTTTCCATCTTGTAGAGATATAATATCTAACAATTTGTCTCTGTCATAGTCATCCTCAGCTAACACATGAAACAAAACGTCATTGTTAACGTAATGTGTTAAAGAACCTAAAGCAAAAGGTTCCAAAGTCCTTCTTTTTACTACTTCAACAGCTATAACTGGCAATTGAAGTCTAGTTTCCGACATTTGTGACCAATTTCCAGAAGAGGCCAATGTAAAGTCTTCATCCGCGCGATCAGACCTATATTGTATCTCTCTGAAAAAGTCACTATTAGCTTTTGTAACTTTTACCCATTTATGGCTAAACTCAGCAGTAACAGCACTAGTAGTAGCAATAGCTGTATTAAATACTACTCTGCCATTAGGGTAATCTATGTGGTAGGAATAAGTTCCTACACCAGAAGCTGGCTGAAAAGCTCCATCTACAAATATTCCCGACATTCCGGGATAATTTTTTGAATTAGGATAAGTAGCAGCATCTGGTTTAATTTTTGTTATAGTCTTTGGTTGATCAGTAGTAGACACGCCACTTTGCCAAACCCAGTTAGATCTAAAGCCTTCCCATACTTGACCACTAGTATATCTAGGATCATCCACTAGCTTAAGCTTGTGTTTAGTACCGCCGTATTGACCAGTAGTTGGTATAGAGACATTTTGAAACCCACCAGCATCAAGTATTCCCCAATCAAAAAATTCGATTAGGTTATCTTGTAATATATTGCTTGGAGTACTATCTCCAATGTTATCTATTTTGCTTAACCATTTCGTCATTTTAATCTCTTATTTACTGCTTTTTGGACTATCTTAGTTATTTGAGACTGCGTTCTATTATCAAAAGATCTGGTAATAAAATTGTCTCCTTTAGTACCAGAGTATTCTGGGCTAACTCTCCAACTTCCAGATGGGGTTTCAGCCATGCGTCCAGCACGAGAACGTCCTAAGTTGCCTCCCGGCTGAAACTCAAATCCTGAAACCAAAATTTGATCACCTTTTGTTAACAGCCAATCAAGCCAAGGTAAGTCAATAGTTCTTTTAAATCTTCTGGAACGATAACTAACAACAGCTTGGCTAATTGACAACACATTAGCATAATCTTCTGGCTGAATGAGTATTTGCAAACCAGCCGACAAGTTATTTGCCGTAACTGCTTTTGTTTGTATAATCACAGAGTCAGAAACAACTTCAGATATTTTTTGAGACGCCTGAGTAGCCTGCGAAGAAGTAAGACCTAAAGAACCTCTTAAATAAGGTCCTCTTAAAGCCTGCATCTCATAACACTCATGTATAGCGTTATATATTACAGGCTTAATATTTTTGCGGATATCTTCTGCAATAGCAAGAAAACTAGAATTCAAATCATCAGCAATTTGCTGCATAATTATTTTTTTAATTTCTGCATCACTACTTGTTATCTCTAAAAAACCATCTGACATCAAACTCTTTCCCAAAATATAACAATGTATTGTGTTGGGTTCTGTTTGAAGCCTTGGTTGTAAGGTTCAGATATTCTCTTGTACCTTCCTTGATCATGTTTTCCTACATCTACTAAAAGTTCTTTAGCACTTGTAAGTTTTTTGTAATCATCCATATATGCAATTGTTTGTATAACATTGCTAGGAACGTCTACTTCAAACCCAACGTCAATAAAGTTTTTCTTTTGATAATATACCCTAAGTTCAACGGACTCTTCTGTTTCTGTGAACTTAAAACCTTCTCCGCCACATAAAGGACAAGAAGTACCTCTATTAAATGGTATAGGACCTCCAGTTCTGTAAAAGTTTACAGATCTCCCTCCAAAATTATTGCTTAAGCAATTTGTACATTTTTCTCTAGTTTCAGGGTAGACAACTGTACATGTTCTATTAAATAGAAGAATTGCTTCATTCAATTTAGTAAAAACGCTTGCGGGAAGTTTAATTGCCATAATTCACCTTAAGAAGCTGCATCACCTGAGTAATATCTAACATCGTCAAGTCTACTATCAAGTCTTGTATCAAGAACCGATGGTTCTATTCCACCAATAATTGGTGCATTAAGTACATGCTTGTTTCCAAATTTGTCAACTCCAGTTACAACAGCTCCATTATTTTCTGTTGTGTTAGAGCTATGTGCATTTGCTGCTACGTCAGCCATTTTTTATCTCCTTATTAGGATTCTAGTTCTGTTATTCTTACTTTAGCCGCATCAAGTTCAGCTTTGAGTTCTTTAACTGCTGCGACTAAGTAAACGTTAATCATATGAGAGTCCAAAGTTTTAATGTTTTCCACCAAAATTTCTTCGGTCATCATATCACAGACATCAACATCTGTTGTTATCACTGCTTCTGGAAGTTCTGCTTCGACTTCCTGAGCAAGGAAGTTGTAGTAGTATGTGCTACTGTCAATGTCTCCAGAGTGATGACAATCCGCATAATCATCTGTGTATCTAAATTTGACTGGTCTTAGAGCATTTATTTTGTCTAAAGCTCCAGAAATACTTGTTACGTCTTGTTTGACACGGGAATCAGAAACGACAGTCCAAACAGAGCTAACCGGCTTACCAGCTGAATTGCTACTTAACTGAAGCTCGTGTACCGGAGAGGCAACATTAATACCAACCTTACCATCGTTGTTAATTCTAATACCGCTAGACTGTAGGCTATTAGACAACCAGTTATCATTTAAGGCTACATTTCCATAGTATGTTGTAGTGTCTGCTCTAACAGCTAAATCGAAAATGTTTCCGGTTTCGCTATCAAATCTGGTTATAGCCAACTTAGCATCAGCATCGCTAGCACCAGTTCCAGCCTGTATATAAGCTGTATTATTGGTACTTCTCGATCCAACAAATCTTAATGCGGAATTAGAGGCGTTATGGCCAATCATAATAGATGAATTTTCGCCATGTATGTGTAACTTATTTTCTCCTGCTACGAAGTTATCATAAGGAGCATCAGTATCAATACCAATATGACCAAGTCGATCAATAGTAAGATTATTAGGGACAAAGCTGCCAGAGTTATTTATCTTTAATACATTACTTGCGGACTTGTATCCAATAGCAGACCAGTCGCCAAGTGTTAAATTACCACTACCTAAAGTATTTCTACCTATGTACAGAGCGGCTTCACTGCCCATTGGACTTTCCAATGCAGAAGTAACATTTCCGCTGGCGTATGTATGTATATTAAATAAAGGACGCCAAGTGTCTGGGGCAATACCAGAGGAAGCAAACCCAACGTTGCCATTTGTAGAATCCAAAACAACTTGCTTTGGTTGTGTCGTAGAAGAAGATCTTGTTTCGATGGAGAATTGTTTTGTTGATTTATCCCAAGTAGAAACGGCATAGTTAGACAAGTTCGCTGTAGCGTTTCCAGACCCAACAAATACTCTAGCATTTCCGCCGTTAGAGCCAACTACCAAAGCTTTATCACTTGAAGAACTTGATTGCTGACCAATATCATCACCAACAACGAACTGCTCTTTTGGATAGAGAGAACCAACAGAAGCTTTTCCTCCACTTGTCATTACAAATTGAGCTTCGCTAAACAAGACTTGGTGGTTTCTGTCTGTATCAAAGCCTATGAAAAATCTTCCTGCTCCACTTGCGGCAGCATCTACGCCTAAACCAAATGTTGCGTAAAGATTATTTTGATTGAAAGATTGCCCTGATTGAAATTTTGATAATACTAAATCAGCGCTATTGTTTGACAAATGTTCAAAATCACAACGAATAGCATCTCCAGAAGATCTAACATGTAGAGGTTGCTCTGGATTTACGCCTATGCCAAAATTGCCATATTCATCTAAAGTAGTTCTGTCTACAAAAGTTTGTGTTCTTGTATCTAGCTGCCCAGTCTTAAATAACCTACCACTAGGAGCGGCAATTATGTTAGGAGTTCCGGTAGCAAAAAATGCTACACCAGATTGAGCATGACCTTTAACTACTTTGAGGGGAGGATTTAATCCACTGCTATATATAATTACATCGCCTTTTGGCTGTATAGAAAGTCTTCTTTTAAGACCCTGTCCTGCCAAACTTGTGCCAGAACCAGAAGTATAAAAATCTATGCCTCCATCTTCTTTATAAGTAGAGTCAATACCAGAAGTGAACTCTATCTTTGATACTGTAGCTCCATCCCATTGTCCATTTATTTTGTTAATGGGTGTAGAAGTACTTGTTATGCCACTGTCTCTAATATCCAAAGCGCTAGCAAAATACATGTCAGTACCACTAGCGACGATAGGCTCAATAGAATCAACTATATGATTTAAATTATCTCTTATAGTTTTTGCTGTTATAGCACCAGTGCTGTTATTGGCAAAGTCTGTATCAAGTTTAGTCTTGAGATCTGCTTTTTTATATTCTGCCATTATTCAAACCATCCTGACCTGTGGGACAAATGTGTTCTAGCTACAGAGTCACTTCCGGGTGAGTAAGGTCCAAGTATGGCCTGTCCAACAACTCCGTTTAGTTTGTACTGCGTAACCGCTTCGTCGTATCTTTTGTTTATATCATCGAATAAAATTTTAAGACCAGTGACGATACCTCTAAGATCTAAAGAAGAAGGTCCATCTCTTAAAGAGATAGCGTTATATGAATGTGTTTTTAATTCGCTTCCTATAAGCATTCTTGCTGTACGAAGACAAACTAAATTAATAAACGAGTCATCTTTGTTTGATGAGTCTGTAGGATCTGGACTCAAAGTAAGAGAATCAGCGTCTATTGTATATGTGTTCTCGAAATCAATTTCAACAGAAGCCAATTGAGCGGAAACAAGAACAGCCTCTTCAAGTCTTGAATCAATAAATGTATATTCGCTTGAATCTAAGTCGTTCACCAGATGACGAACGATCAGTGTCATTTCATTTTGCCAAGCCATGTTCGTCTCCTATAAATTTCTATGAACTTTAAACGTGTGTATATCCGTATAAAATGTTCCATCTGATATTACGACTTTACCTTGAAGTTTGTAACTTCCAGCTTCGTCAAAGTCATCTGTGACTACACTATACTGCATTTTCCCATCTGTTCCATCGCTAGTAAAAGCAGTTGCTTTTGTTAGTTTAGTTCCAGATGGTTTTTGGAATATTAATTGTTTTGTTGTTGCACTGGATATATCAACAGCGGTAGTACCATCTGTGACAGTAACTAGAAACTTAGTTCCTACATCATTTATGTGGATTTCATTAGCTGCCATTTTTATCTCTCTCTTACGAGTGTTTTGCTTATCGTCTTATCTACATAAATTGAATTGATCTTAGTCTTATCAATATAAGCTGACAAAGAAATTTCTTTATCAATGTAAGACGTTATTGGAATCTCTTTATCTATGTAGAGAGTAAAGCTATCTGATTTATTAATATAGCCAACAATATCTACTATATCTGGATTTTCAGTATCCGAAGATAATAGCAGAGTTAATGTAGCTATAGGTTGTAAATTAACTGCTCCCCCATGTAATAATACACCATTTGCAGTTAAAGATCCTCTGCCTTCAAACCTACAAACTTCTGGAACAAAAGTAGCAGAAGCATGTAAAGAAGCTTGATGATGTGTAATATTTTCTGCATAAGCGGTTAAAGACGAACTAGCTCCAATATGTTGCTGTTCGATTGTCCCAAATGCAGATAAATAAGAACCAATTCTAAACCCTGTAGTAAAGCCTCGTCAAGAGAACTACCTTTTACTAACTCTTTCTCAGTCTTAACTAAACCTTCAACTAAATCATCTTGGTTTATGTTGTATTCTTCTGATAAAGTATCTGCATCTAAGCCTACTTTGTCAAGAGCTTCTGTAGTATACTTTCTGCCAAGAGTTGTCCTGCCAATTACTTCACCGTCCTCATCAACAAGGTCTGTACCTTTGTTTAACACAGCTAACACAGGATCTCCTGTAGCAACTGCTGCGGTAAACTCTATGTTGTCAGCTACCGCTGTTGCTGTAGGTGTACCTGCAAGTCTAGCAGTACCGGCAACTGCTCCCGCTGCTTCCATAAGGCCTATGTCTTTACCTGACCCTGAAAGAACTTTACCAGCAGTTAGTAACGCTGCCCCGCCGGGAATAAAAGAAGATAGAATACTAGCTACAGGACTTGACAATACTTCTTGAAGCTTAGAAGGTGTCTCAGGAATTACTCTAGTTCCATAGTCTCCTGCTCCAGAACCATAAAGACCTGTCTCTACATTGTAAGGAGTATTTGTTAAACGCTCATCAAACCCTGCTTCTTTTTTAGCTAGGTACTCTTGTTTATCTTTACCTTCCAGCAAGTCAATAAGGTTAACCCCAGCAGGAGTGTTTATGTAAACTTTTTCTCCAGTTGTAGGGTCAACCTTGTATGGAGGCAAGCCTTGGCTAGTGTAAGTGTCCATCCATGATTCAGCAACAGGCTCTTGCACAATCTCTTTGTAAGCTAGGTCAGCAGTAGAGCCTCCCATAGCCCTGCCCCTGCCGGGGTCTACTTGATTGTATAACGATAACGCACGTTTAGCTACTCTTTCCTCAGACTCTCTAGCTAACTCATTAGCAGCATTACGCCAATCAGTAAACGGAGTTTGTGGGCCAAAGTCCATAGTCCCACTTGCTAGGCGATCTATTGCATCTTGATCTAATACTAAGTCAGACAAACTTATTTGCATTATTTGCCCCAGCTAGATAAAGTTTTAATGCCAAAGCTAGCAGCAATAGCGCCACCTAAGAATGCTTTGTAGTAGTCAGGCATAGTAGACAATACGGCAAACCCTTCTTGTACATAGGGAACCATATCAGGGATGAAGGCTCCAATTAAAGGTAAACTCAAAATAACTGCAAACCATTCATCCTTCCATGAGGACTGTGATGCAGCGGCTTGTTGAGTTTCCCAGTCTGCGTCAGCATTAATCTTACGCATTTTGGACTCATGGACAGCTTGCTTTTCATCAGCTTTATTTTTAAGAAAAGTACCAGCTAAGTTAGCTACAGGGCCAATCAACGCTTGCCACATGTTACACTCCTTAAAGATAAAGCTAAGGGGCCACCGTAGCAGCCCCCAGCTAAATGATTGTTACTTAGGAACAACCAAAGTTACACCTGACTCAGGACGCAGTACGTTTACACCGTACAGAGTATCTGAAGTAAACAGGTTAGCCAAGAACTCTTGCTTGTACTGAGTCTGTGAGCGAACTCCCAGTTGTTCAGCCATTACAATTGCATCCTTCTGGAGCAGCAAGGCACCCAGAGAGTCTACAGTTGAAGCAGAGTTAGCAGCAGCAGTTTCAACAACAGGGCAGTTGGTGCTAACAAATACGTCAATGCCGTACAGTTGACCAATCTGACCATTAGTAACTTGACCGTTGTTTACGAAGTCAGAGCTAACGTAACGATCAATACCCATGATGGTGTTGCGAACTGAAGGAGGAATGATGAAGCAACGGTTTTCCATAGGTACATCAGCATCGTCCAGCTTCTGGATCAAACCACGGAAACCAGCGTCAGTGAATACGTCAGCAGGAACAACCGTGTCAGCCGTGTAAACAGACAAGCCGTTACTAGCGTCTACAAAGAACGTACCGCCGTTGTTCAGGTAGGTCGTAGAAGACGTACCAGCAGAACCAAGGCCAGTAGCCAAGCTGTGCAGGTCAGTGTCAACTTGCTTCGCCAAAGCGTAGCCAGCATCTTCCGTGTAGAACTGACGCAGTGAGCTAAGAGCCTGTACGTCGGTAATGTCTTCAATCAGACGTGAGTATTCAAAGTGCTTGTCAATAGAGATCTGCACTTCACCTTCCGTAGCGTTCTGAACCGTTACAGCAGTGTTCTCAGCTTTAGCGTGAGCGTCACCACGGACAGGCTTAGGCACATGGATTGTGTCACCTTTCTTGCCAGCCATAGACATCTTCTTGACAAGGTTTGCCAATACGAGGTTCTTCTGGTAGGCTGCAACAATCTCGTCACTCCAGATTTCTGGAATAAAAGTAGCTGCGCTAGTGTTGTCAACGAACCCGCCAGTTGCGGGATATGTGGAATCAGTCATAATAAATATCTCCTAAGATATACTATCTGACCCGTTTTTCTGCATATGCCTTCATGATCTCTGGTTGTAGAGCAGCATAGCGATCAGGGTCGTTTCTCATAAGGTTAATAATGTCTGCGCGTCTATAGATCTTTTTAGGTGCTGATTCAGTGCTACCACTAGCATTGCCAGTAGAGGCTGCCTTAACTGCTTGCTTACGGGATTGCTCCTCTACAGCGGCAGTCTGCTGTACAATGTTCTGTCGCTCTTTCCACAAGCTAAATAGCTCATCAGCGGATTCACTATCGTACTGCTGGTCTGCTGCTACAAACAGTCTAGTCCTAACATTGGATGCTTTAATCCATTCAGCAAAGTTAGCATCTTGCAAGATCTGTTGCATATCAGGGTGCTTACGTTGTAGCTCTGATAGCGCAGTGCTTGCCTTATACTGCTTTGTGACTTCTTCAGCTTCCTTAATCTTAGGATGGTTCTGAATAGCCCTATCTACAGCCTTATCAGGGTCTGTAAACCAATCTACTTCTTCGTCTTGTTGGGGTGCTTCTTTAGTATCTTCTGTGAGTTGTGTCTGGATATACGTATCAACAACCTTACGTAGCTCACCTACTTCAGAACTCTGTCGGCCCAATAGCTTCTCAGCTTCTTGGTGCATCTGTACAAGTTCTTCAGCAGACTTACCTTTGTACTTGTCGGGGATCTCAGGTTCCTGGGGTTCAGGAGTTTCCTGTTGTTCCTCTACTTGTGCAAACATATCTAGTTGCTGTTCGTCTTCTTGGTTATCCTGTTGACGCTCAGGTTCAATAATCTTAGCCATTATTAACTCCGTACCTTAGTATTGTGGAGATGTTTAGTATGAAGGTTCTCTATGAGGTTTGCCTTCGTTCATGTGCCATGTGTTGCTCTCGTCGTTTAACCCACCTATCATGTGCATCAGGGAAGTCTCCACTAATGCCTTCAAGGTTAGATCTCACTGGGGAGATAACACGTTTAGCGTCCAAGCCACAACTGCACCTAGAAGTTGTGACATCAGACTTAACTAAATCTTCAAACAGTTTGCCACAAGGACATCTAAAATCAAACAGCCTCATCAATAGAGTCTTCTGATTCTGCTTGTTCTTGAGCGTTCTCAATCTGTGCTTCAAGATTTAATACTGTTGCTAGGATAGCTAACTGTCCCTTACGGAAGTTCAAGTTATCATTATCCGTAGTCATTTCTACTGAGTTGATTTGTATAACATTACTCTGTAGGTCAGAGATTAACTGTTTCCAGCCTTCTGATCTAAACATAGCAAAGTAATTGTTAAAGTATGTTTCTAACTCTTGAGT
>WLWE01000538.1_pt1 | contig 32136 bp, 48 predicted proteins | sample 6718301 | NCBI WGS metagenome assembly WLWE01 (sample SAMN12718691, study PRJNA515312) | sponge metagenome | isolation source: marine sponge | host: Mycale hentscheli | place: New Zealand: South Island, Marlborough, Capsize Point | collected 2003-05-01
AATGAGGAGAAAGTATTCTTATACAACTTCTTGTATGAGGATTTATCTGGTAAAGGCGTATGTGGAGATACTGAACTTGCTCACGTTAACAAACATGAGATGGATGTTCTTCGTTCTATGGGTGGCGTAGGAACGATAAACGAAAATACTAAGTGTATCCAGTTCTTTGGTTCTCCTCCTCCTGCTCCTCCAAAAGTAGTAACTCAACAGCAAACAAGAGAAATACCTGCAGAAATAAAACCTTATGTTAAAGAAGTTCTTTCTGAGGCGCAGGACATTTATGGCACACGTAAAGAAGAAGGGTATGTTCCTTATACAGGAGAACAAATTGCTCCTTTCTCTCCTGAACAAGAAAGAGCTTACCAACTTACTGCTGATCAAGTAGGACAAACAGCTTCTTTTACTAACCCTGCTGCACAGTTAGCAGGTATAGCTGCTCTTGGTCCTTCTGATGCAGAAGTATCAAGATACATGAATCCATATGCTACTCAAGTAATTGATAGAGCAGAGGATGAGCGTAGAAGAGCGGCAGAGTCAGAGCGACAAGCATTGGCTTCAAGAGCAGTTCAAGCTGGTGCATTTGGTGGTAGTAGAGAAGGTATATTAGAAGCAGAACGCCGCCGTAACTTAGAGCAGGGTATTGCTGATATAAGAACTACAGGATTAGCAGCAGCTTATGATAATGCTTTAAAGCAAGCACAAGCACAAAGAGGAGTACAACTAGATGCTTCTCGTAATTTAACTCAACTAGCACAGGTTGCTCCTGCACAGTCTGCTCAAGAAATAGCTAGATTAGAAGCTGTTGGTGCAGCAAGGCAACAACAAGCACAGACTGGATTAGATATAGGTCAAATGAAGTTTTTAGAAGAAAAAACTTTTCCAGAGCGTACTCTTGCTCAGTATTCTTCATTTATTCAACCTACTCAAAATGTATTAGGTGCAGCAGGTACATTAACAACAACTAGACCTGGAGCAGCAAGACCCACTTATCTTCAACAAGGTCTACAAGCTGCCGGTACAGGTATTCAACTTGCAAGTATGTTTCCTGGTTTTCCATCAGACCCTAAAATAAAAACAGATATTAGTAAAATAGGAATGGATGATGCTACTGGTTTAGCAATGTATTCTTTTAGATATAAAGGTGATCCTAAAACTTATCCTAAAGTTGTTGGTCCTATGTCTACTGAAGTTAAAGAAAAATATCCTGAACTTGTATCAGAGGTTGATGGTATAGAAGTTGTTGATTTTGGTGGACTAGCCTCTATTGCTAACATGGACAAAGAAGAAAATGCAGTTGAATTAAAAAGTGGTGGATTAGTTTCTCTTGCAAATGGCGGTACATTCGATAGTGTAGCAAATATACTTCCTAAACTTGGTGGTGGTCTTGATTTTCAATATGCAGATTTACCAGATGAAGAAGAAGAATTAGATATAGATGATATAACTGAAGAAGAAGATAAACCGAAGAAAGAAGATAAAAGTTATTTTGCTAGTCTTTTTGAAAGACCTACATTAAAAGCTTCAGATCTTTTGAAGGGTGATTCAACTGCAATGAAGATTGGAAAAGTATTATCCGGCATGAGCGGTGAAAGAAAGGGAGAGGATGATACTCTTCTTACTACATTATCAAGAGGTGCTGATAAGAGTATTAAAAGTATAGAAGCCGAAGAACTAGGAAAATTAACTGCTGGTTCTAAACTTTCAAAATCAAAGCTTAATACTGCTGCACTTGGAGAATTACGGGAAGTCATAGCAACTAAAAATAGAGCTATGTATGATAAAGATGGTAAATTAATAATGGCAGATAGTAAAAATCCTATATCTCAAGAGTTAGCAGAAAAAATTGCTTCTGAAACAAGTAATGCTCTATCAATATTTAGTAGGCTTGCTGCAGAAAGAGTGCCAGATGCAAAAGCTTTTGCAATAGCACTACAATCTATTCAAACACCACAAGTAAAAACAGCTTTATCTGATGCTAATCCTGGTGCTGGTGGTACTGGTACTGGTGCTGGTGCTAAAACTGGTCAATCTGTATTGTTACCTAGAACTGTATCTCCTATCCCTGGTTAATAATTATGCCACTAAATCCTCAGACACAAACATATGTAGATATAGTTAATGACTTAACTGTAAAAAGTAATTCTGGTGAAGTAACGTCAGAAAACTTAGGGCAGTATTTACGTTCTACTTATGATGTTTCAGAAGAAGAATATGTTCAAGCTACTAATGAAGCCAATGAAAATGTAGATAATTATATTGAATATAAAAAAGAGTTTGAAGATTCTCCTTTTTCTTTTTTAGGTATACCTTCATATCAAATACCTGCTCATATAAAAGAACAAGAGTTGTCTACATTTCGGAAAGTATTAGAGTTTCCTAGTAAAGCAGCGGCAGGTATACCTAAAGCTATATCAGAGTCTTTATTAGGAGAAGCGGTAGCTACTGGTGTAGGTAGTGTTGTTCCAGAAAAAGTAAAAAATATTGCAAAAGATGTAGATGAATCTTTAGCTACTGGAGAATACACTGAGAAACTTTACAAAGCTTTACAAGAAACATTTGATCCTGCTCAAACTGGTCTAGAAAAAGCTGGCTCAGAAATACTTACTATTGCTATTCCAGGTGGCGCACTATCAAAAAAAGTAGGCACTCTTAACCTTGCTCCATTTGTGGGTAAGAAAGCTGCTGATCGTATAAAAGCATCTGGTCAGTTTAGTGCGTTTGTTGCTTCAGATGTACTGTTGTCTAATAAAGACGAGGGATTAGTCAATACAATAGTTGAGGCTGCTCCTGATTCATTAGAATGGTTAGAACCATTAGCTATTGATCCTGATGATTCCTTTGCTATTAAAGCAGGAAAGAAAACTTTAGAAGCTTTAGGTATTGGTGCTACTGCTGAAGTTATCGGTGCTGCAGCTAGAGGATACAAATCATTAAAGAATAAAAAACAAGCTATAGATGAAGATGTAATAAAACCAGTTATAGATGAAGATGCTGGTAAAATTAAAGAAACTAGGGTAACACAAAGTCCTACTGGTAAGTATGAGCAGAAGGTCACAATAGAACAGCCTATAGATACGCTTATTGAACCTAAAGGTGAGGTTGCTAAAGAAGCAGGGTTTCTTGGTAAATGGCTTAATTCTCGTATGGGTATGGACAGAAAGACATACCAAGCTTTTGCCGATAAAGATTCTGGTTTACGTGCAAGCAAAAGCCAAGCAAGAGAACAAGCTAAAGAATTAGAAGGAGCAATAAAAGCAGACTTCGATAAATCAATTGATGAACTAGCTGATGAAGATATTTATAATATAAGAACTGCATTAGGAAAATCACCTGATCCTTCTGATATGCCCAGAAATATAAAAAAGATTTATGCTAAAAAACCTGCCAAGAGAACTGCGGCTGAGACAAAAAAGTTAGATGACTATGGTAATGCTGCTTTCGCTGCAGCTAGAGAAGGACAGAAAGAAGCCTTAGAACTTTTACCTAAAGCTACACAACAAGCAATTAAAAATACTAGAGTTATTATTGACGACTATACTAAAGAAATAGCTAAGTATACAGATGCTGCTGATATAGATGTAGTCTTAGATAAAAATTTAGGTCTTTATACAAATACTACTTATGAAATATTTACTAATCCTGCCTATAGGAAAAAAATAAAAGACACATTTAAGGGTAAGATAAATGACGCAGAAGCATCTCAAGTATTAGATGGTATGCGTAAATATTTAAGTTCTCAATCTAAGACTACAGACGCAGCAAAAAAAGCTGTAGAGGTAGAGGATAATTTATATGACTTGGTACAAAAATTAACGGACAACGACGAAGATTTTTTTAAACAACTAGTAGAAGTAAATAAAAAATTAGACACGAAATATAGTAATCCAAATTTTGGAAAGATACTAAGTAAGCGTGTAGATATTCCTATACCAGTAAAAAACTTTCTCAAAGCAACTACTGATCCATTAACAGTTACTGAGCAAACAATTAAAAAACAAGCTGATATTTTAACAGAGTTTAAATTTGTTAATGATATTAAAGATATTGCTGATTCAACCTATGGTCAAAAATTATTTAGTTCTGCAAGAGATACTAAAGCAGGTTTTGCAGAGAATTTAGGAAGTCTTGCTAGTAGTTATATAACTAAGCTTGGTCCTAAAGCTAATCCATTAGCCGAGATATACACAACTAAATCGTATAAAAAAACTTTAGAGGCAGGTCTTAATCCAGAGGGTGCGACAAATAATATTTTTAAAGGGATTAAATTTTATAACTATCTTAATTCTGCTGGTGCTACTGTCTTATCCCAACCAACGCATCTTATAAACTTAAAAGGTAATGTAATTTTTACTATTGCTAATGGTAATTTTATTAAAGCTTTTAAGTCTGTGCCAGATTTATATAAATCAACTCCTAAGATAAAAAGACTTTTAGGAGAATCAGAGACATCTATTAAAGCATCAAAAGAAGAATTAAAAAAATTACAAGAGTATGGCCTATTAGATAATAGTGTTACGGCAGAGTTTCTAGAACAGACATTTAAGAATGTTATAAAAGATTCTGATGATGGTAATTTGTCTCTTATAAAAAAATATTTATTGAAGCCTGTAGACAAAGTAGTAGAACCTTTTAAAAAGTTGTATAGAGGAGAAGATACTTATTTTAAGGTTCTTAATTATTATTCTGAATTAGATAAATACTCTAAGGCTTTTCCTAAAGCTTCTATAGATGAAGTAGAAAAACTTGCTAGAGATGTTGTCTTAGATACTTTACCTACATATTCTAGAATACCTAGACTTCTTAAAGTTGCTCAACAAGATGTTCCTCTCATAGGTGTTTTTCCTTCTTTCCTTGCCGAGTCTTTTCGTGTAGCTAAAAACGTACCAGTTATTGCGTTAAGAGATTTTACAACAGGGATTAAAACAGGTAACGCTGAATTAACAAAAATAGGAGCGTATAGATTAGGTGCTTTTAGTGCGGTAGCTTATGCAGGATACTCTGAGCTACTTGCTAATAAAGCTGAGAATTTAATATCTAATGATGATGAGAGTATTATAAATACATTAAGTCCACCTTATGATAGAAATTCTAGTAGAGAGTTTATTTCTCCTATGGAAGAAAATCCTCGTACAGGAAAGATAGAAACAAAATTCTTCAATACAGGTGCCGTCAATCCTCAAGAAGCTATAATTAAAGTTGGTCGCGCTACAGATAATTTAATTTTCTCAGGACAACTTACTCCAGATAGCATAGAACAGTTTGGTGAAAATTTAGCTGAAGTGTTTGGCTCTTTTACTTCATTGTCTTTAGGAACAGAAAAATTATTAAATGTTTTAACTGGTAAAGATTTTAAGACAGGAAGAGATATAAGAAGCGAGGATAATACTCTTGCTGAGAATATTATAAATACTGGTAAAGAACTTTTACCAGGAGTAGGAACAGCAAAAGCAATCTCTCAATATGTAGAATCTATGGAAAGTGAAGAAAGATTAAGTGAGGGAGTGCCTAAAGATGGTAAATTTGAAGTAGGTAGAAGTCCTTCAGGATTTCCATTACGGCCTTCTGATAAGGCGGCTAGATTTTTAGGCCAAAGAAAAATTACTTTTAGTCTTGATAAATCTTTGCAATATAAAGTAGGCCAATTATCTCGTTCAATTAATAACTCTAATAAAGAGATTAATAAAGTACTCAATAATGTTTATAATACTGGAGCATCTTTAACGTCAGAAGACAAGCAAGCTGTACTAGAAGAAATAGATAGGTCGTTACTAAATTCTTATAGCAACCAACAAAAACTTGCTTCTCTTTTGCATGATGTTAAGAAAGTAAAGTACACAAATAAAGAAGGGATAAGAGATAACATAACAGATAGAAAAATACAAGAGATGTTATCTGAAAAAGGAAAGTATCCTTTTAAGAAGGATATTAATTTAGCACTGATAAAAATTCCTGGTTCAAACTTTGTTGGTAGTTTCAAACCTCCTTCTTTAAGTCAAAAAGCTATGGCTAGACTTAGCCAGCAATTAGGAAAGATTGCTCCTCAATTTTTAATAGACATACGAGAGAGACTAGACGGTGCTAAAGGTACTCCTCTGTTACAAATTCAAAGTCCTACAGGTAATATGTAATGGAGATGGATACAGAATTTTTGTTCCAGATTGGAGCAGTCATAGCCTCGTTGTCTGGTGCATGGGCATTAGTAAGATCACAAGTATCTACATTAAAAGCTAACCAAGCTGAGATAAAAAATTATGTAGATGAATTAAACAGGGAACTAGATACAGCAGAGAATACTGTCTCTGTTTTAAGAAGTCAGATTAAGGTTCTGTCAGATATTCTAAGTCCTGGTAATCTTGAAGAACAAAATAAATGGAGGGGTGGAGTCTCTGAAAGATTAAAGAAAACAGAATATGAAATTTTGGCACTCCAAAAAATGCATAATGGGCGACATCCTGCCGTTGAAGAGATTAAGATGAAAAAATAAGGCTTAAAATTAGCCGTACAGTGCAGGTAAGCAATGCCCCTGCTACCCTACCACCAGAATATAAGTTAATTTTATGTGTGTTTAATTGTCAGGCGCACAAAGGATTTAGGCTATTTTAGCACATGTCCTTCCCTGGATTCCAGGTATTCTTTCCTAACATTCCTTTTAGGTATAGATTCTATCTTTTCTTTTAGATGTTCTACCTCATCAAGGTCTTCTTCTTGTTCTTCGTCAGCAAAGAAATCACATTTTAAAAAAAGTTTTGATGTTTCTTTCTCACCTAGAACTTCAAGATACTTAATTATCTCGTTTTCTATTTCAGCTACATTCTTAGGTGCTTCATCTTCTTTAGCAGAACGTATGCGAGACAACACCTCTAGTGCTTTGATGGCGCTGTTTGTGTGTCCGTTGTTCTTTGCGTAGGTATATTGGTTTTCTATTTCAGAGACAACATCAATGCGTGTCTCTACTTCTTTCTCTAATTCTTCTATTCTTTCTTTAATGTCTCCTCGCTGCATAAGTCTATGACCCTGCGTATGTGCAGAACCTTCAGAGTAGCCAGCTATCTTGGCTGACTCCGTTGCGTTGCGATAGAGGACATATGCTTGACAGAACTTCTCCTGTCTTATCTTTAATTCAGTCATAATTAATTACAGAACTTATCCCATGTTTCATTATGGGCAAGTATACGCCTTGCAGTTCCATTAGAAAGTTTATCATTGTCAGAAATAAGGATAGGCTTTACCCAACTACAGTAAGTCTTTCCTCCCCCAACGGTTACGCAACTTGCTAACAACAGAGTCATTAGACAGACGCTCAATATCTTCTTCAATTTTATCTCGCTTCCTATTTTTTTCTATTGCATCCTCAAGTTCTTTTTTCTCTGCACTATTCTTACCTGCTTTATATGCAAATAAAAGAGGTAATATTTTAGTGAAGATATTAACAACTGAGGATACAATAGAAGATATTACAGGCATTTTGTTTCTAACCTTTTTCTTTAGCTTTACCTATTGTTAGAGACAAAAATTCTACTGCTTTATAAATTTTACCCATAACAGTATCAGAAGAAGGTGTTCTTGTACCAGCTACAATAATACTAGCTATGGTAACGATACCTGTTAGCGTACTTAGAATTATGTCGCTATTGTCTATGATAGTTTGAAGCATGTTAAATCCTTTCTTAGGTTGCTTGTTTCTCTTCTATATATTTAGTGTAGTGTTTTGGATTACTTTTCTTAGAAAGTTTATAAACTTCAGATACTAATGTATTCTCCCCATAAAAATTGACTATCATTTCAACTTGAGGATTATCAAACAACTTCTCGCAATCTTGTGCCATTGCAAGAAGTTCACCAGTAGTCCAGAAATGACAGTCGTTTATTTCTACTGGCATATATTTAGGTCTTACACCATCATCTAGCTTTTCTTTTTTCTGTTCATCAGAAAGACCTTCTATTGAACAATCAAAACCAAACAAATGGAAGTTCCTAAATCCAAATATGTGCATCATGCCAATTGATCGCATTGCTGCACATGTACCTCCACTAACAAACGTAGCGTTTTCTTTGTCTATTTTTAAGTTATAGTCTATCTCAATCTTACCACTTACTATATCGGCAACAGCTTGAGAGAAAGCATGCCACCCATATACATTCTTTGTCTTATCCATTATGAACTTAGTAACACTAGGATCAGTCATAGACGCGATAAAGAATTTAGTAACTGGATCAATCTCCTTAAACAACTCTGTTCGCACAATACCGTGTGTACTAGTTCCAGTTATCGGGCGAGGGTCAAGTATAACACATGCCCAAGGTTGAATACCAGCCTCCAAAAGTAAAGGATAACTATGTTTTACACACACTATTTTAGCATCGTATTTTTTCTGAACAGCTTTTAATTCTTCAAAGTCCATAGAAGGACCAGCGGATGCTACAATTACATGTTCATTATTAACATCACAGTCTTGAACAAAGTCCCAATCTTTTATTAACTCTACGTTATCGTTTATGTTGTCTAGTATATCGTCTTTAGGTACACAATCTTTAGGCTGAATTATAATAGGCGTCCTATTTAATTCTTTAGGTAGATCAGCAAGGTCATCTGTTTTTAATCTAACAGCTAGATGAACAGTACCGCCATCCTTCACTTTATCTTGAGAAGGTAAGACAAATATCCGTGTTCCTTTCAAAGATTCTACAAGACGATTAGTTCCTAGAAACTCATCACTAGGAATTTTGTCGTTTATATCTTTACTATAGTAGTCATCTAAAGCTACTACAGGAACATGTATTAGGTTTTCATAATCAGATAAAATAGTTTCTTCACTATGACCACCATCTATAAAAGCAAAGTCAGCTTTCTTTAACTCTTTCTTTGCTTTCGGCATAGTTTCTTTTGAGTCACCTTTTAATAAAGTAAAGGTGAACGTCTTCTTATCTTCTTTCATCTTACCAGCAAAGTCTTCAAGACGTTTCTTTACTGCATCAAAATTATTATGAGGCTTAGTGTTTTGTTCCTTACGATCTATCTCAAATGTTGCATCTTCAAACAAATCAAAGCCAGTATAGTGTACTCGCTTGCTATTTTCAAAAGCAGCCAAGGCCATCTCTATAGCTCTACCGCCATTCCAAGTTCCAACCTCTACAATTCTTTTAGGTTTATACTCTCTAATAAGAACAGCTAACTGATGATAACGAGGTAAGTTTACATCAGGAGTAACAATATCTTCGCCTATAGTATTTTTTAAATTACCTTTATAATGGATCATAAAGTCTGCTAACTTAGATTGAGGGAAGACAGCTAGACCAGACGCACCCTCACTTAAATTATGAACCTTCATGCCATGCGCTGCATATATCTTAATGAACCTAGTCATAATAAAAGCGTCAGTCCACTCTCGGTAGGCCAACACTTCGCCTATATCATAGCATCCTCTTATGTCAGCTAAGAAGTAATGGCTATGCATTGTATCTAGATTAAAACCAATAAATCCTGTCTCACTAAAATCAATGTCTGTTCTTCCTAAATGTATTAACTCTGAATCTTTAGGAAAAGCCTGGAACAAAATTTCTTCAGACAAAGGGGATGTAGTCAGTACATCTGCATCCATCCATATAAGCCAGCCACCCTTGGCTTCGTTCTCTGATATCTCAAGAAAGTAGTCTGTGAGAGCATATACTTTGTGACAGAAGCGTAGAGCATCCATGCGAAAGTCATAAGGCATCTGACCATTAGATGTACCGTCATAGCCTTTCATCTTATCCAAGAAGATAGCTCTGTCTTCAACCTTATCTAAGTCTCTGTATTCAATAATAGGTGACTTAGGAAAGTCTTTCTTCTGTTCTTCAGTTACAGTGTCATAATAAACAATAAGCTTTAAGTCATCTGCCCAGTGTTCAACGACAGAATCCAACATTTTTTTTGCATATATGTCGTAGTGTTTACCTGAAAAGGATGTTACAAATCTAACCATTTACTTTAACCATTTCTGAATATAATGCTGACCACTCCATAGCATACTTATTATCTATAGTTCTTCGCCCATCCCAATTTCTGTATATAGGACCGCCTGTTGTGAAGTGTACACACTTAGGTTTTAAGTTAGCAGGGGAATGTCCATCTAACCAGTTCCACTCTTGAGGTATAGACCCTATAAGATTATTCTCATACTCTCTCTCAAGAAAAGCAAACCTATGTAACCAAGAACCATTCCTTGTATTTACATCATGCACAGTAAAATCTTTTAGTGCTTCATGCCCACAGTTCCACATAACAAAACTAGACCAGTTCTTTCTCTTATAATTAGACTGGACACGGTTATCCATTTTTAAACCGCCGTCTGTAACATGGTCGTGTTTCACACAACTAACAGCGAATGAAGGATTACAATACTCATTAAACAATTCAGATATGTCTGTATTCACAAACATATCACAGTCCATAAATAAAGCGTACCCTTCAAATTGATTTAAAAAAGGAACTAAAAATCTAGTGAAACTAAATTCAGTTGAGAAAGGTTTACCATCAAAACAATCTACAAATTGATTGTCCTCGTTTATTTCTTTTCCTCTGAAGTAAAGACCTGCCCTTCGTAGAGCGTTCTGCTTTAGTGGGATTATATCTACGGGATGGTTTGTATTTTTTCTTATGCTGTAGGACAGAACATCAAAGTAAGTCTTTTCTTTCTCGTCATACCCTACATATATTTTGTATGGTTTGTCTAACATTTTTATATGGTCAGGGGTGAGGACAATACCCCACCCCTATACTACCTATTCTATTGGAATTACTTTTTTATGTTGGTCATCGGCCTTCATCTTTAACCTAATTTTTAGTAGCCCGTCCACCATCTCTGCGGCAGCTACAACATAGTTAGGATTTAAAGAGAATGTTCTTTTAAATTTTCTCTTTGAAATATTTCTTACTACAATAGCTTCCGAAATTTCTTCTGTTATTTCTTTATTGTTATAGAAATCACTAGAGGCAACAGTTAAGAAACCATCTCTCTCTTCTACTGTTATGTCTTCTTTAGCATATCCAGCTAAAGCAATCTCTAAGACATAACCATCCTCTCCGTCTTTATTAATATCGTGAAAAGGAAAAGTAGTTGCGTTATCTCTATGAAAAGATATCATTGGTGAAGATGAGTAATCTTCAAATCCAAGACTAAAGTTCTTTAATAAATTCTGAACATTTTCAGTTTGTAATATTGTATTCATAGTATTCTCCTGTTAAGCAAGGTTGTATAGCACACAATATGTCATGCCACAAAAAGATTACTACAAAAAGAAACCATAGTCAAGAGAATTTTTCACCTCTAAACCAACAAGTCATAGCAGACCTTTCTCCCTCTTTGACTTTAGTTACTCTGTGAAAAATAAAAGAAGGGAAGACAATAATACTTCCTTGTCTCCTCATTTCTTTTACAGTTTTAAATCTATTAGGTGCTTGAGGATGAACAAAATTTTGTACTTGAAAGTCACCCCCTTTAAACTCATCGTTGAGTGTTATAGAGATAGCTAACTTTCTGAAGTAAGGATCACTTTGTTTCTCTACTCCTGTATCTACGTGCCAATCATAGAACTGACCCTTACCATAAAAGGATACTTGAGGTACTTCAAAAGAAGTTAAACTAAAATCCCAGCCAGCTTTTTCATTAGCTATGTCTACATACAACTCTAGTATCCCAGACAACTCGTCATTAGCTAACCATGCAACTCTGTTGTTTCTTATCTCTGATAATACTACATCGTCGCCTTCTTTAAAAACTTCTGCCTCTTTGGAATCTAGCTCCCGTGCAACATTAAGAAAACCGTCACAAAATTCTTTCGGAAGAACTTCTTTGAAACAATAGTGAGTTAACATCTATACCCCACAACTACCTCCATGACCTGTAATGTCGCAGATATCATGTGCCTCTACACCCTCTTCAAACTCCTCTCCTAGTTTATCTACAGCTTCAGAGTAAGGTACGTTTGTTAGAGGTTGTCCTCCACGGCATGAGTCAGGATATACAGTGAAGCCTCTTAATCTATGAGCATATGATGCAAGAGTATTTGTAAATTCTTCTACAGTATCTTCGTTGTTAGTCTTACTACCCCAAGATGGTAAGTTAATTGTAGAAGAAATAGACATGTCCACATAGTCTTGAACGTCAGCCTGGAACTTTATCCTACGCTTATAGTCGTCAGCAAGATCAAGAGCAGATTCAATTTTGTCTGGGTTAGCACCGTAGATATTAATAAGTTCTTGAGCCGCACTGTCTACCACATACTGATAGTGCCACCTAGTTCCACCTTTTAAATACCTACGCTTGTAAGCCACAGCAAATATTGGTTCTACGCCAGTGCTTGTCCCTGCAAGAATACCAATTGATCCTGTAGGTGCGATAGCGCGGTTAGCTACTGGCCGACTTATGCTAAGTTCTTCAGAAAATTTATGAGATACAGAATCACTTATGCCTTTATACACAGATAGCCATTGATGTAGTTCATCAGTAACTTCGTACTTAAAATTACGTTTAATTAGCCACTCATGTATACCCATCAAACCAAGACCAAGCCTACGATTTTTCTCTCTTACATCGTATACTTTCTGATATGGAAGTTTTGCTCTCAGTGTGCCACACAAAAGAAACTTCGTAGCAAGTTCTACTATGTCACTAAGTTCTTTTATGCTTTCAATGCGGCCAAGATTTAACGAACCTAAATTACATACGTCCGAGTCGTCCTCGCTACACACTTCAGTGCAAGCGTTACGCAATGTCTCTTTTTCTTTATCAAAGAAGTTAAAACTAAATCCAGGTTCTGCCGTACTCAAAGCCTGTCTGACATTCTTCTGAAAGACTTCCCCAACTTCTCCCGTGCGCCAGTAATTCAACAACCAATCAGTGTCGTAGTTCACACTAATGTTAGTCATATCAAGAGGCGCAATAAAATTAAAATCCTGTTCCTTTACTTGTGCAATAGTAAACCCTGTATTACCTACAGGCATTTCATGCCAGTTTTTACACTCAAGAAATTTATCTATATCTTTATGTTGCCAGTTAAGACTAGCATAAATAGCAGACCTTCTACTACCGCCCTGCATAACCCTACGGCCAATCTCGTTGATCATCTGCATCTTAGGTATAGGTCCAGAAGACAAGCCACCTGTACCAGCTAAGATGCGTCCCTCTTCCCTGTACACAGAGTAGTCTATACCTATGCCACCACCTGTCATAAGGCACGATTCAGACTTCCAAGAAACATCTGCCCAATCTTCTCTTGTGTCTTCTTCTGCCTTTAACAGATAACAGTTATTAAAGAACTTGTTAGGACGACCAGCATAATACAGGTATCTGCCGCCAGGAATAAATTTTAAATCTGTAATGTAGTTAGCAAGATCATCTTTGTCTTCTTTGCTCATATGTTCTTGGCAAACATCTTCGACAAGAACCGCTGCTAAACTTGACCAAGTTTCACAACCCGTATGTGCGTATTTATGTTTGAAAATATCTTCACTGAATTTAGAACGGAACATAGGATTTTCATTCGAGCGAAACTGTGTCATAGATTAGCTTCCTTCCTCTTTTTGGTCATGGATGTGGAGCATAATTATTGCATAGTGAATTACCTTTAACAAATCTTTTCTATTCCTACCTGCTTTTTTTCCATACCTCTTACAGTATTTCAGTATGTTACCTATGCAGAAACCTTCACCGTATCCCGCATCTAAAATTACATCTGTGGCTTGATATTTACCTTGAGCATAGTGTTGACTGTAAGTCTCATCAATGTAGTTATGTATCTCTTCTAAATAATGTTCTTCATCAAACTGGTACATGGGTCTTTTCCTAATTAAAAGTTAAGACAGTGTTTATTCTTTTCCTCACAAAATCAATCTCTTTTGACCGTATAACTTTATGGGCGAATGATCGTACATAATCAGGATCAACATCCGCTATATCACAGACAGTCATAAAGTCATCCGCAGTCACCCCCACAGAGCAGAAGAACCAAGACATGGATGTTTCTCTAGCTGCTATGGCTTCATCTGATTCTTTTGGTGTTACTGGTTTAGTGGCATCAAGCATGGCTTGCAATATAACACTCATAAACAGAAGCTGTTCTGGATCAGCCTTTCTTTTTTTTATTATCTCTTCTATTTCTAGAAGAATTTTTGTTTCTTTTTTTTCCACTTATCCACCCTTCAGGAATACCATCAGATAGTTTGCAAAATAAAAACCCCTGCTTGCTACACCAGTTAGCATAGGTTGATTTAGCCCCTTTGTAAAGTTTAGTATTAGGGTTGTCGAATACAAATCTAACATCCAAATCTGGATTACTCTCTCTAAGAAAGAGATGTTTCTTTCTGTCATCTAAAGTAAACCTACCTTTAACTTCTAAAATAATTCCATTGTCTAGGACAAAATCAGGTAGATACTTTTTGTTTTCAATCCACATATATTTAACATAGTAAGGTTCAAATTTAAACGAAACCTTTTTATCCTTTAAAAAATCATTTGCTTTCTTTTCAGACTTTGATCTAAATCTTGTCATGTATTTCCTCTACATCAGGCATACGCCCTATCCTAGTCAAGTACCTCGGACCAGTAGAGTAATTGAATTTTTTAAGTCCTTGACCACCGTTAGCATCAGCCCAACAAACATGCTTATAAGAACAATAAACACAGCCAATATGAAGCTTATGGTTCCCAGACTTACCATCAGGAATATCGCTATAACAGCGAGGGGGAGCAACATCAGATTTAACAGTCTGTTTAAGAGACTCAATCCTTTCTTCTGCATTTATCATCTCCATTGAATGTACAGGACAATAACAAATCTCACCTGATGATTTGTCTATTGCTATGAAGCCAGCTTTATCTAGGTTGTTTGCTTTAGCATAAGCAGATATTTGTGCTATGTAACCAAACGGATCATCCGAATGAATTGTATTTTCTTTAAATTTCTTAAACGCATAACTTGATGCACTCTTGAAGTCAACAAGAACATCATCAACTATGGCATCTTGATGACCGACCACACCATTAACAGTAACAGTCTTCTGTTCATCAGTAACTGTATGACCGGCAGTACGAGAGAGAAAGACAAGAAGACACTCTAGGATATGACCATACAAGAACTTTATTTTGTCCTGTCCCTTTAACTTTTCCTTACCCATCTTGTCGCCATCTCTAACAGTGTACCAAATCTTTCTGTCAGGATGACCGATAAGAGACAGCCTTAAATTACCTCTTGATCTTTCTCTCTCTTTAATGGAGCCAGTGACAGCATCCACTATACCTTTTGCTAATTCATCTAAGTCTTTTTTGTTTACCTTTACTTCCTCATCACATTCAAAGATGTTGTAGATATCTTCAACAATAGTATCTATAGTTTTTGCCATTTAGTATGATCCTGAATTTAAAATATTTTTCTCACTAAATTCATAGTCTAAAATTTTACTAAGTCTTTTTATAGCTGGCTCTAAATCCATAGGGTTGTTTCCTAAGAACAAACCATTGTCATCAAGTTTACGTGCCTCGACCAGTGATGCTCCTTTCCCAATGTTCTTATAATATTTTTTACATACAGGCTGATTGAAAAAATTACCAGTGCATATAGGTCTGCTATCAATAGAATACTCTTCTAAAATTTGTTTTGTTCTTTGTCTAAACGAGTTACGATCAAAGACAAGACCAAAACCAAACCATGAGGAGAGACTATTATCCTTTACCTTTTGTATTCTACAATAATCTTTGTTATCAAAATATTTTATAAATGTATCTGCGTTTTTAATTCTTTGGTTGTTCATATCCTCTAGCTTTTTTAACTGGACAGAACCTAAAGCACCATTCAATTCTCCTGGCCGCACGTTGTATCCTAGAGTTACAAACTCAAAAGGATTGTTTGTGTAGTACTTTGTACCTCTTGTCCACCCATGTGACCTAAGACTTAGTAGCTTGTTATATGTCTCAGGATCATTACAGACAACCATACCGCCTTCCATAGTTTGTATGTGGTGACTGAAGAACGTACTAAATGTACCTATATCACCAAACCCACCACAGTAAGTGTCTCCTTGTTTTGCACCCATAGACTCACAGTTGTCTTCAAATAATAGTAAATCATATTTATTACATAGAGAGTTAAGTGTTTCAAAGTCACAAGGATTACCTAAAATATTGATAGCTAGAATACCTCGAACACCATCCTTTATGTTGTCTTCAATTTGATCTACATTAATATTCCAAGTATCTTCATCAACATCTACGAAAATTAAATCAATGCCGTACTGAATAAATGGGAAGTAAGATGTACTCCAACCAACAGCAGGTACAATAACTTTATCTCCCTTGGATATCCATCCTCTTTCGACAGCAGCCGCCACCATTAAAAGGTTAGCGCTGCCGCCACTGTTAACTTGAACAGCGTAAGGAAATCCAAAGTACTCACAAAATTCATCCTCAAACTTTTTTACTTTTTCTCCGAAAGTAAATCTACCAGAAGCAATAACTTCATGCATTGCATCTCGTTCTTTATTGTCCCAAGTGTCATGGGCTAAAGGCCAGTTAATTTCAGTAACCATCAGGTAATTCACCTCCGTTTGTAAACCAATCTTTTTCTGGTTTATCTGCTAGTAACATCTCTTTTATTAGAGATATAAAATTATAATCACATGTCCATTTTAATTTTGTCTTAGCCTTGGTGGAATCTCCACATAGAACATCTACTTCAGACGGCCTATAAAAATCAGGATTAACTACAACCACTAAATTTTTTTGAGGTTTGTCGTATACGTCAGTGAAGAAAACATATCCCTTCTCGTCAAGTCCTTCCCCTTCCCAGACAATAGTCCTGTTACAGGCTATCAAGAAACAACTTTCTACCAGTTCGCGTACACTGTTCTTCTTACCTGTAGCTAACACATAGTCATCAGCCTCTGACGCTTGCAGCATAAGCCACATGCCCTTAACATAATCTTTGGCATGTCCCCAATCTCGCAGACTAGAAAGATTTCCTAACTCAAGTGGCTTAGAATTTGGATGCCAGTTAGCCACATACTTAGTTACTTTTCTAGTGACAAACTCTTCTCCCCGTCTAGGACTTTCATGGTTGAACAGGATGCCATTACAAGCAAACATGTTATAGGCTTCTCGATAATTCTTTACTGCCCAGTAAGCATAGTGTTTTGCTACGCCATATGGTGAGCGAGGATACATCGGAGTTGTTTCACTTTGAATTGGCTCCTGTATCTTTCCAAACAACTCGCTGGATGAAGCTTGATAAAACTTTGGTTGAGGACAATCTTTTATATTCCTACATGCCTCAAGCAAACGCATTGAACCAAGAGCGTTTATGTCTCCCGTACATACAGGTGTATCAAAAGATATTTTAACATGGCTTTGTGCAGCTAGGTTATAGACTTCATCAGGCTTGATGTTGTTTACTATCTTAGTTAAACCAGCGCTATCAGTCATGTCTCCTACATGTATGGAGATGTTAGGGTTGTCTATAATATGTTCTATATTTTTTGTGTTAGGTGTTGAGCTACGCCTGACCAAACCATGAACGTGATAGTTTTTTGATAGGAGTAATTCAGCTAGATAAGAACCATCTTGTCCAGTAAGTCCTGTAATCAAAGCATGTTTTGACATAGTTATTTCCTTAAAAGTGTTAGTCTCCCTCCCGCACTACTAACTTAGTTGCCGCATTTTACCCAGAGAGGCAACCCCTTATTGTGATCTGTTCTAGAAAGGAGCTTCTTGAACAGCCTCACTACCACCACCAACTACAAAGCCATCTTTAACAGGTTCAAATTCTGAACCACCCCCGTAGGGAACTAAGTCAACTACCTGAACAGCAAGAAGAAAAGATGCTTTGCCTTGCTTATTGTTGTAGTTCCAATCATAAGTAGAAAATTTAACATTGACCAGACTACCATTTCCAATAAGCCTACCATCCCAATCGTTGTTTTCAGAATCTTTAACAATGGGAGCGGGACGCATAGAGCCGTCATTCTTGTAGACTTTACGTTTAATTTTTACAAAGTCACCTTTCTCATCGCCTTTGTTCTGAACAGTAAGGCCAAGACTTTCGACCATACTTTTACTGTCTTCATCAAGGCAAACATCAACTTGCCACGTATCTTCGTAAGTTGTGTTTGGTTTAACAACGCTTGCCCAGTAGGCTTTACCAGAAATAATATGAGTATCCATAGTGTATTCTCCTTTACAGTTTACTAAGTCTAACTACTTAGTTTGATAGTTGAGTCTATAAAATAGAGGTATAATTTTATAGTGTCAAGATATTTTTTTTAACTTCTGCATAGCGGTTTCATAACAATATAGTTCATCTTGTGTAGCCACGTATGCAGGTCTTCTAAGTTTGCCGTTTGCTCTGCCAAACCTATCTTTAACTATAAGTTCAGCCGCAAGCATAAAGCCTTTTAATTGAAACGTATCTTCTCCTTTCTTTATTATTAAAGCAAATAAATCTATACCGGAAAGATGTCTTGAGTTAGAAATTAACATTCCATTCTCATGGATTGTAGTTTTAACATCAACACAAACACCGTCTATATTTAGATCACCATCGTCAGTCCCTTTAGCTTTTGATTTAGGATCAAGTATCATAAAGTCTATCGGGTATAAGTTACATAGCTTTGCAAAGGCTAACTCTGCCTCTGCACCTATGATATCTATCATGTTAGTATCTGCAATAGAGCTATCGAATATCCCAGCGCCTCTATTCTTTTGACTACGAGACTTACCAATGAACGCACTGGTCCTTAACTCTGCAGTTGTTAAAGTTACTAATGCGTCTGTGACCAGTTGTGGCCGACTTTGTATTCGCTGTCCAGTGGGCATTTGATACCTAACCTTTCTTGAGTTTTCCTCATAGCCAATTTGGTTAGCTCTCCAAATTCTTCAGCCTGATCTTTATTAATTTCATGTTGGTATTCATCATGTATTGACGCAACAAGACGCGCTTTCATTTGTGTGTACGATAATAAATTATGTATGTCAACTAACCATTGCTTACATATTACTGCACCCGCACCTTGTACTAAAAGATTTACTGCCGAATGTTTGTTCCTCACCATGAGTTTCCTACCATCCAAACCGATAAGATATCCTCTGTTAGAGGCAGCGTCTACTTTCTCTCTAAGAGTTGCCAAGGCCGGTACGTTAGACAAGAAGGTATCTATTAGTCTCTGACCATCTTGTGCCGTACCGCCTACCACAGAGCCAATTTTAGCTGCCCCTGCACCATAGATAAACGCATAGATAAATGTCTTTGCCTGATCGCGTGTCTCTAACCCTGCCGCATGTTGGTTAGCAGTGTGTATGTCACCATCAACAACATCGCTAGTGAACTTACTATCGTTTAAATAATGTGCCAGCGCACGTAGTTCCAAAGAAGAAGCATCACAGCCAACAAGTACAAGACTAGGTGAATCCCCAGCAGTCCAGCATTCTCTGCACTCCTTACCATACGGTGAGTAACTAGCTGGAACCTGCGCCATATTCGGAGAATGATGCGCCATTCTTCCAGAGATAGCACGTAGCGTAAGAACTTGTCCATGTACCTTTCCATCATCTTTAACAGCATCTATCCACGATTGTATCTGCGCTATCCTTTTACGGAGCATTAGAAACTCTGCTATCTTTTTTGCTTCAGGTAAATCTACATCCTTCAGTACACCCTCATCAACAATCGGATGACCTTTCTCTGTAAACTTCTTAGGCTTCCAACCTCTAGATAAAAGTCTTTTAACTATCTGTTGCCTGGAAGACAGGTTAAATTCTTGATAGTCTATAGCAGAGTGAACACCACCAACAGTAGATATATCTTCTATGTGTCTTAGCCCGACCGTAGATAAGCTGCCATCCTTTTTAATTTTAGGTGTAACTTCCCTGACAAGTACAGGTATAGGCGGGAACATATCTGTAACATCTTTTTCAATTTGATCTGATTGATCTTTTAATTTAGCAACAAGACAAGTAGCCTTCTGCATATCCAAGGTGAAGCCATTCCTTTCTTGTTGAGAAACTAACTTCCTGACTTCGTACTCTAAGTCTATGCACTGTCTACGAATAGCTTGTATGTCTGGCTGAAGCGCAATGTAAACTCTCTCGGTAAGTTCTACGTCTCGAATACAATAGTCCACCATCTCTTGAGTGAGACAAGAGAAGTCATGGAAGTCTATCTTATCGAAGCCTAGCCTTTGTCCCCAAGATTCCAGGGAGTGACCGCCATCTCTTACAGGAGATGATAGCTGGGATAAGATCAGAGTATCCTCAATACGATCTATATCAATATCAACTGAAGTAAGGTTGTTAAGAACGTGAGCATCAAAAGATATGCCGTTGTGCATGATGAATTTAGACACACGCTTTGCGAACAGAGGAAATGTTTCATAACACTGTTGCTCTTTCCAGACATGTATCTTACCTGACTCACGTTCTTTGGCAACGATACAAAATATTTCTGTTGCATCTAAGCCATCAGTCTCAATGTCTAAGACAACTTCCATTTCTAAAGTTCCTTGTCTGAACTATCTCCTTCTGGATCATCGCCTAGATTGTGTACCTCTGTCAACCTTCCCGTATCTTTGTTGAAGAATAAGTGAGAAGCTACACCTGTATCTCCCGCATACCTGTTCTTCAATACTCTGATGGTTGTTGTGTTGGCTATGTTAGGATCATCAGACTGTTGGTCACGCTCCATAGCCACCACTGCATCACTAAGCTGGGCTATGCTCTGGCTACCTCTAAGGTGTGACAAGCTAACCTCTCTACCATTCTCATGGCCGTTGTCGCCTTGTGCGCGGCGTAGGTGAGAGACAAGAAGCATAGCTACGTTTGTCTCCTCGACAATCGATCTTAGCTTGGTCATCAGATTATCAATGTTCCTACGCTCATCATCACCTTCCAGACCAGAAACTAATATCGATAGATGGTCTAAGAATATCCACTTACAGTCTAGCGCTTTCACCATGTAACGTACACGGGATAGTATCTCATCAGTCTTCATGCTTCCAAAGTGATCGAAGGCAAAGAACCTACGAGTACCTACCGTTGCCTCTTGCCAAGTGCGTAAGTCACTCATGCTGAATTGATCACGCACCTCTCGAATGTACAGCCTAGCGTTTGCCTCGACTGACATGAGATGGAAGATGGTGGACCTGACATTCTCTTCCAAAGATATCACGCCAATGTTTTCTTCTGTGTTGTTCAGTACATGATGCATAAGTTCACGCATGACACTGGACTTACCAGTACCTGTACCCGCCGTGAATGTTACTAGCTCACCTGTACGAATACCATACAGCTTCTCATTCAAACCCTCGAATGGATACAGACAAGTCTTGTACTCACCTTCATCGTACAGGCCATCACCCATGTCAGCAAGATTAAGGATACCGGCAGGGGTGTAGACCTTGGCGTTCCACCATGCTTGGGAAAACTGTTCACGCTTGCCACCTTGTAGGTATTCAGATGCGTCCTTGCCATCAGTCATGTTAACAATGCGGCAAGTGTTTGGCTCGAACAGTGTGGCTACTTGTTGTGATGCTTTCTTTCCCTTGTCATCTGCATCAAAACACAAGACAACATTATCAAACTTTGAAAGGTATTCTAAGTTAGCCTTGCAATCTTTGAATGCAGAATGAACACCATTCTTGATAGACAACACAGGCCATTTACTTCCAAGCATTTCAAATGCAGACAAGGCATCCAACTCGCCTTCACAAATTGTAACGTATTTACCACCGGAACTGAAAAGGTTCTGACCAAACAGAGCAGCCTTACTTAATGCTCCTACCGGCTCTGTTGGAAAGTCTTTTGTCTCTACGATACGAACCTTGTCAGCAATGTGATTACCTTTAACATCATAGTAAGGATAACGATGTTTTGTTATATTGCCTTCTTGATCTTTAACTATTCTAACATTGTATTTTTTACAAGTGTTAGAAGCTATCTTTCTATCAGGGATTGAAGTTATTATTCCTTCAGTAGATTTTAATGGGGTGACATTAGTGGTGATAGGTTTAGACATGATAGGGTAATCTCCTTTGCCTTCAAATCTTGTTTGACAACTAAAACAATACTCATGTCCATCAGAGTACAACGCTCTTGCATCTGATGAACCGCAGCTATCGCATGGCCTATGTGCTTCGACCAATACGTTCTCTTCGCCATCCATCCTACGCAAAATCCCAGCGACTAATAAACTTCTTTAATTGTTTTGCATCACGCACCCAGCATTCTTCTTCCTGATTGTGTGTGTCTAAGGCTATGCTTAACCTATGACGCGCTTCTTCAAGAATATCATTGTCGCTGTAAGCCTCATTAACTTCTTCGACTGATCCAGTTTTGAGGTAGTTATCTTCTACATCAATTTCAGTGAACTGATGTACTAACTCATCAACTTCAAATGCTTCTTTAACTATCTTTCTAATTCTCATATCTTTAACTCCTGGGTAATTTTTTAGATATCTTATTCCCAAAGACACCCATCACTTTCAGGCAACCATGATCCATCGAGTGCTTGCTCCAATCGGTCTAAACTTTCACCCCAAAAGTAATGTGGATAGTTCAGACCTTTCTCGAAACGTCCGAAAGGTTCGATATAAATCCATGGAACGGTATCCGAGTGCGGGTCAATGGTATATGTCGTTGCATTCTTTTTGATGAGTCTGCGAAACTTCCCATAGTCTGGATCAGCTTTCCGCTTTTTCTTCGGCATTAAAAACTGACCAAGAATTTGTTCTACTGATAGTGATGCCATATCCATAAACTCCAATTTAATTAATTTGATCTTGGAAGTATAGCTTGGGAATGTGGCACAAATAAGGCGGGAATAGGGTCATGTTGTGACTATTCATCATATCTTTAACTCCTGGGTTAAGCTAAGATAACTATCTTAGACTAATTGAAAAGTTAGTCAATAATTATTTTTTATATATTAAAATCAATAACTTAAAAAATTGTTCACGTATGAGAGAGACGTATATAAAATCTTAACAATCTTCCTGCTCATCCATGATGTTAGACACAAAAGAAAAGTCACCAGCTTTTATTTCATCTGTCTCCTCTGTCGCTAATCGTCTCGCTTCTTTTCTAGAATAACCTTCTTCTAAATATAAATCTAATAATTCTTTATAAATTGTTTTTCTATCTTTTTCCCACAGATGTTTCATTTCCCCTGTCCACGATATTGTTTCCAATTTCTTTTCTTATTTTTATTTTTAGGACTAGTATTAGTTGAATGACCTATGCTTGTTTTCATATGTCTACTCTTATCAACGTAAGTATTTAGCCCTATACTTTTTCTTGCAGCCATTAATGAATTACCTCTTCATCTTTATTATTACTATTATTATTTGTTAATGCTTTCCAACTCTCAGGAAATAACTTACCAATTATTTTATCCCACTCTGTGGATAACTCTTTGATTTCTTCTTGCGCCGAATCCTCACTTCGTAAATTATATGCTCTGGCGAATGCGGCTAATGAACCTGTAACATAATAACTTGTGTACATTGCTTGTGGTAAAACCATTCTCGCTTGTTCTGGACAGATATTTAATGCTAACAATGCATCATATGTTTTAATACATGCAGAGTATATTTCTTTTGGAGTGCTTGTAGTTTGATCTATGGCGCGAGAAACCCCATCAACAAACCAAATCTTTCTATCTAACCGTTCATCTAAAACACCTTCTTTATCAGAACCTTGCTTGATATTGTCTGCCCTAAATCTCCATATCTCAGGAGAGTAAAACTCAGGATCATCATCTACATATCTTCTACTTACTTCGTTGTAAGTAAAACCTATCGTGTGTTTAAATCTTTGTCTTGCTACAAAGATAGGCACAGTTTCTCTCAAAGTTATTGAGCAATGAGTGAAGGGAGTAAAGTGATTATGCTTGGCTAAGTATTTAATTAACTTTATATCTTTATCATAAAGTTCTTTATCTGCTGGCGGTGATTTTACATTCTTTTTCCAATCCGATTCCTTGTCGAAAGAAACACGGGCAGCATTAACAACTGTAAGATCATCACCTAAACTAGCTATAAGTTCAGCTTCCATTGAGTTTCCTATTTGATACCTGTTCTAATTTATTTTCTAAGTAGTTTACTCTCTTTCTCAAGTAATCATTTTCTTCTGCTAACTCTGCTATTCTTTTATAGTGGGAGTAAGTTGCAGAAGTCATCTGGGATATTTGATCTTTCAAAAGTTTTATAGTTGATTTCTGATCCATTTTACTTACCTGTTCTTATGAATTTTAAGTACCTCATCTCTCAATACTTGTACTCTTGTAGCTAAATCATGTAGCTTTTGTTCTTGTGCAAGACTTAGGAAAACAATATCGTTTATCTTATCTAGTGTTTCATTAAGGGTTGCTATGATGTAAGCATCATTCTCTTTATCATCTTCTTTTATTTTAAGTAGACCTATCTTAATTGTGGCAGGGTCTACTAATTTATTCTCCTTACCACTAAGAGATAAGTCTTTTATTATTGCGCTTAGATTATAACTCATTATGTGTTGTCTCCAAAGCCAAACTCAGGGTAGTCATCACCAAGATACATTTCTAATTCTTCTTGTATCTTTTTTAAATCTTTAACAACATCTTCTACTTCTTTACGGCTTATGCTTTTAAAAGAATTTAAATTTAAAGAACTACGAATTAATTTCTTTAAAGACACAGTACTTATTTTAGATGGTGGATGGTCTAAGTTATCTTTGTATAAAGATATATAAGGAATATTTTCTGTACCTTTCTTCCCTACATGTTTCCAATTATAGTTTTCTCTTTCATACTTTAAGAAAACTTCCTGTCCAATTGTAATCCTTTTCATAGTGGCTCTCCATTGTGTGTAGTAGAAGGGACAGGCTTACTGATTTAAATAAACCTGTCCCCGACAACTAGTGAATGGTTCTTAAAGTAGTATGGATGTAATCCTGGTCATCACTAGACCACTCTTCAAGACCATTTAGAAAGTCATTAATGTCGTCTAAGTCTAACTGCTCTATAGCGATACAGTCAGCGACACCTAGAATATAATCCCTCATATAGGATGGAATTTCCTCATGGGTTTTGTAATTATAAACCATTTTAACTTCCTTTCTAATCTAATTGTTACTATGCTGCTTCAAGAAAGTCCTCAAATGTTTTAGAGTTGAACCATTTGCGAACAGTTTCTTGCCGCTTAAATAAGCTATCATTGTCAGCGTTGCTACGCAATGGGAACCTATTATCATTGTGACTAGCATAGTGTGTCATTGCTGACGTTACAGCAAACAAATTATTACCTCGATTAGTAACCTCATCCATGCATTGAGCATACAACCTATCCGCTAAAGTATTCTTCTTCTTAGGGTCTTGATTGTTAGTTAGTTTAGAAAACAAGAGCGGTACGTTATGCCTGTAACTAATCTTAGTATCTGCCCATTTCTGATATGTATCAGCTACATTTTTATAGTTAACCATACAATCATCAAAGGCTTTAATGAAACCATCTATAGTAAAGTTCTTTGTGTGCTTACGCCTAGTTACATCGTAGTCACCTAAGATCATACCGTTGGTACAGAAAGCATCTATCAACCCACCATAAAAGACAACAGAGGATGATCCATTAAAAGTATTCTTCATAATAAATCTAAGCATCATATCTGTTTTATGTCCTGTATCTGTCTCGACAGGTTTCTTCACGCTAGGAAAGACATACTCCGAGAAACATACAGCACCATCTTTGGCAATGTGGTCTTTAATTTTAACATCAGCCAGGACTGTAGGGTCAAAGTAATTAATCATCTGCTCTTGTAGAGGCATAAGTATTTCTTCATTTTCTACTATCCTATAGTTAGACTTTACTATAGACAGAAAACTATCCTCTTCAGAGATACCGTTACCTCGCGTTAACATTTTATGCTTATAAGCTTCGCAGCCAGTAGCATCACCCACTACGTCTTGCTCATAAACCTTAAAGAATACTTCCCTATCGTTTGTAGTGGTAAGATGATCTAGCGTATTAATTTTTCCTCCGTCTAATGCTGATCCATAATGTGTGTTCTGATTACCGTACAACATTGTCGCTTCCTCCGATCACTTGGGTTGGTTGTGGTTTGTCGAGTAGTAGTTTTTGTAAATTAATTACAGTACTTTCTAGCATCTTTATCTTTTCATGTAAAGCATCTATGTGATTTTTATTTTCCTCTACTTTCAAAAGGTTACTATCGATTGTCTTCGCCTGTTGCTTAACCTTTGATAGATTACTTTTAATTGTTTCAGAGTTTTTCCTAACCTTTGAGAGGTTATTGCTAATCTCTTTCGAGTGCTTTCCTAACTGCTCTTCATGTGCTGTATCATTAACGTAACCTTTAGCGCCAACAACTGCACCTCCAGCTAAGAGCATTGGCGCACAACCACCAATAGCTACAGCCAATAAAGTTAAAAGCAACATGTGTACTGGTTTTAAGTTTTTCATTTCTTTACTCCTTCTCCTATCCAAGAATAGATGGTTACTTCTTTATCCCTATCCGCAGTTTCTCCAGCGACAGGGCATTGGGTTATGATAATATTATCTCTGGTATCTACTATTAAATTTATCATAGACGCAATAAATTCTCTCTTATCTTTCTCTCCTTCTTCTTCTTCATTCCAAAATATTCTAGAGCATACTTCCTTTCTGTCATACTTAGGTGCATGTTCTACATAAGCCGTGAGCTGTTCTTTACCTTTTGTTGAAGAGTTTATATTCTCTTTGTTAACTTTTATCATAATCTTCTTTCTCTACCTTTCTATTCTTCATAACTATTTCATAAATAGCATCGCTATATCTATCTGCTAAAGCCATCAACATATTCTGTTCCCTACCTGTTAACTCTGGGAAAAGTATTCCATAGGTTAAGAAGTTGTTGTACATAACCTCGAATGTATCGTGAGTTATGTCTCGCTTTACGAAAGCTTTTACTTTGTCGTCATCTTCTTTCTTCATTTTATCTTAGTCCCGCTTTCTTCACGGCACTTAGTTTTCTCTTGGCTTGGTTTCTTCTAGTGTTCTTCTTTTCAGAGACTGTTGATTTTTTTATGTGCCACCCAATTGCTGCACCCAAGGCGTAGCATATGGCTGCTGTTGCAATCAGCATAGCGAAGCATGTATCTGTCATGTCAACTACCTTTTGTTTTAGTCGCTGGCTGTAAAATAATATCTTCTCTTTGCTTCTTGTATTTCTCTGGGGAGTACTTGTTTTTAAAGAAGTCTTTCTCATAACCTAACCTCTTACAAATAGTTTCTCTATTTAATTTATGGCTATCTTCTATTTCTTTTTTCGATTGTCCGTCATACTTAACAGCATAATTCCTTACCAATAGTGCTTTGTTTACAGTTGTTTCTCTATCTGTCCAAGCATCATAGACCCAGAATTCACCCAGTATCCTGCCGAACTTTCCTCTACCTTTACCCTTTAGCCGTGTCGATAGCCGTTGCGTTGATCCTTCTGGCAAGAAGTCTTTAACTAAAGCCTTCGCCATGAAGCCGTAATACTTCTCTTCTCTATCTCTTGTCCTACATTCTGGCGTATCTATTCCATACAGCCGGACACGTTGATTGTTTAGCCACACGCCGAAGCCTAGATCGATGTCAACGTCTACCGTGTCGCCATCTACTACCCTAATTATTCTACATTTATATTCATGCATGATTTAATATTCCCGTACCTCTAATATTGTTTAGCGTTAGTAGTTTCCTGATGATGTATTGCGTTAGCTATTTCTCTCGATACATCTTCTATCTTGTTATAAATCCTATTGTCCTGGTCTATATCATATCGCTTGCATACTATTTCATATTCCTTGTCTAGCCGGTAGCGAACATCTATGAAGGTGTTATACCATTCCGAGCTATCGTCAATGATGCTTCTTTCTTTTTCCATTTTAACGGGTATCTCCTTTGGCCTAGTCACATGTGCTATTGCAGAGTATGTATTGGTTACGAATATCTTATCTGCATAGCTAACCTTTTTTGTTCTACATACCATTAGCATTGCCTCTTATTGTTACCCTATAGCTTTCCCTATCCATACACATGGCGCGTACCCTTGCCTTTGTTACTACTTCGCCTATATGAAACTCACAAGTATTGCGTAGGGTTGATACTTCATACAGATACTGTATGCCACCGGCAGCTAGTGGCCGTTGTCTCTCTACCAAGTTTATTAGTTTCTTTTCCATGTCTAAAAGTCTCCTATTGTTGTCTTCTCAGGCGGCCAGTTTGGCTCAGTTCCTAATTCATTGCGGCATTGCTTCAGCGTCATTGCATTGGGTACATCTAGCAATAGATCGCCCCAGGTAGGATAGTAGTCGCTAAACCATTTGACGCCTGTCCCTTCGCAATACTCACATGGGTGTGCTGTACCTTCTGCGCCACCATAGTCGCCGTATCGTATCTCTCCACTACCGTTGCAGTCATCGCACTTGAGTATGAAATTTGTTGGCATTGGTTTATCTCTCTATTAGTTTCTAATTCCATTATAGCTACGAATGTGTCATAATTAAGGCGAGGTTTCATTTTCTTCTTCTTCTTTCATAATATATTCGATCCATTGCTTAACATCTTTTTTAGTTATGCCTATATCAGGCGAGTTGTTAAAGTGCTGATCTTCCATTCTATCGAAATCGCTTGCATAATATTTAACAGCCATTGTCTTATTCTCCTAAGTTAAGTTATGCGTCTATTACAAATCCGCTTGCATCTTTCTTAGCCTTGCCCTTGGCATAGAGTGCCACCACCACATTAGATGGATCGAGAAAGCGCATGTCATCCTTGTCGCCATCTATAACCTTTCGGCCCAGGAACTTCTTAGGAATATTATTTTTATCCCTGAATACGACCGCCATGTTAGCGCCATAGCTATTAGCATACTCTATAACCTTGTCTCTATATGTTTCATTCGCTTCTGAATAAGATAGAGTAAGATGATAGTTACTAGGCCAGTCTTTAGCTACTCGATTGTAGACCTTGGTATAATCATAGAATTGAATAGCAGGGTAATCCCTAATAATCTTTAACCAATTATAGTCGCTTGTGCCATTCAATCGCACAACGGGTTGTATGTCTTTACGTTCGCAATACTTTTGAAACTTGTCCAAATCTTTACGAAGTAGCGCGTCAAATTCTTCTGGTACTTGTAACAGTAGCTTAGATTTCCTATGCCTTGCCGCTTGCACGTTGTTAAATGCTCCGCGTCCTGCCGTGTTCAAACATCCCGCCTTACATCCTGCAAGCCGTGCCATAGGACATAAGAAATCATCGGGAAGTAAATACATGATAGCCGTCAGATACTCCGAACCATCGCCCTTGATTGTCTTAGCATTGTTACCTACGCCTAATAGTTTAAGTCCGTTTACCTTTGCCATTATACTAAGTCCCTTCGTTTAATTGTGTATTTCGTACCATACATGTTGCAAGTCCCGCCGGTTTGAAACATTCCGAGCGGTAAACTTATATGACTTGTGGGGCAAGATCGACCATTGATAGCTTTCCCCCATATAGAGATAGCTTGTACGCCATTCTTTTTATTGTTTTGATTTGTCTCATAGCTTCCACCATTGGAATATCTAAATTTTGTTTTTATGCCGTTAACGTATATGGTTTTCATTGTTTAAACTCCTGCTAAAAAGTATTCAGATATTGAGTGTATGCCTAGCATAACCATCGTTACCAGGATTGCAAGCATTAAAGTATTTATATTAAACATTAGCATTTCTCCAATTTAATATGATGGCTGCTGCCTGGGTATTTTACTAATTTCTCGGTGATTGCGTATTCTATTGCAGTCAATAGCTTGTTTCTAAAAGTGCTTCTTTTTTCTATGTGTTCTATTGCTTCACTAGATAATTTAAAGGCGCTAGGGTTTGTAGCCATCTGTGAGAATAGTAAAGATTGAACAGAGCTAGGTTTGTCCATGCAGTGATCATATATATCGTAAGGTAAATATTTATCCATTGCTTTAGTTCCTTTCAATTTAATTTCATCGGTGTAATTAATCTAACCTACTTGATGCATAGCAGTCTATGCCTTCACTTTTTAACACTTCACAAGCGGCCTGGGCGAATGCTTCTTTCCTTTCCATGCTTTGATTAAAACTACTGATGTGTAAACTTAGACCGCCATAGTAATGCTTAGAAAATCCTGCATTCTTTTTAGCCCAATGTGCAAATGAAGTGTTTCCCTTTGTCAAATGTATACTAGCAAAACCACACACACCTTCCGATACATGCCATTGCTCATTTGTTTGTGTGTTGCATACTACCATTGGCGTAGGACATAGCTCCGTAGCTGTCTTGTGACCTACTTCTATGGCACGTTCCCATATTGTTTGGAATCTTTTATAACGCTCGGCACGTTCTATTTTTTCAGCACGTATTTTTTCACGTAAAGAACCATATTCTTTTTCCATTTGTCTTATCCTTTCAAGTTAATTTCACTAGTGTAATTAATCTTAAGTTACCGCCCAAGCTTATCTATAGCTATAGTTCTAGGCGTATGTAGATCAAAATTATTTACCTCCCTTTCAGTCCCACAATCAGCACAAAACCATTGCTGTTTGTTGTCAGCAATGAATAGCATCTCATCTAAGCCACCACATCTGTGGCACTTTTTAAATTTAACCATTATCTAATCCTTTCAATTTAATTGCACGTTACCAACGGTATGATCTTATATTAGGGTTGTTTTCAACCGCTTCTACCATCTTATTCTCTTCTAAAATTTGTGCTATATCTTCCCTTTTAGTTTTAATGAGTGTGGCGGCTTTTTTCTTAGGTAATCTCTTCGCATGTTTGACAACATGCTCCATCATATCTACCCATATACCTGGATATTCTCTAGTTACCGAGTGATTTGAAATGGCTCGAAGCGCTGCCCGAGTTGTCATTTTATACGTTTGGATTAGCTCGTCTAAACAGTGTGCTTTTGGCATATTATAGGTTTCCATTGTCTTTAGTTCCTTTCAATTTAATTTCACTAGTGTAATTAATCTAAGCCATGCCACCGCTGTACTTGCTGCCACGCCTATTAGTCATAGGATGAATAGCGATGCGATAACTTCGCCGCTTGGCAGTGCAACTGAATGCAACCGCTTGCCGCGTGAAAAGCCAGCATTGCCGCGTGAGTTAAGCTTACTAGTAGCTTGGCGCTGCAATTGTGGACCGTTTTTTCTGGGGCGGCGTTCGCCTTTGTCGGGTTTACCTATCATAAAATGTACCTCAATTTGGTTTCCCTAGACCGCCTTCCGGCGGTTTCGCCACATAACCATCGCGGCTCATCAGTAGGGTTGCGCGATTAATTTCACTAGTGAAATAGATTGCCGGACTACTGCGCCATCAATTCATCCAATAGACGCGCCTTATCATTGGCTTCCAGGCGTTCAATGGCTTCCAGGATTGGCTTAAGAGGGTCAACCGGACCAGCGACAAAGCGCTTTAACTTGTTAACTGTAGTTAACTCATGCTCGGCAAGAACATTCATGATGCCTTGAGCATCGGATTTTTTGTCGAAATCCTTAAAAAGTTTTAGGATTTTAGCCGAGAAACATGTGCTTACCTTGGTTAGCGCGTCACGCTCTGTAGTACCGGCAGTGACGAGCATGTCCCTGATTTGTTTGGATTGCTTAGAGCGTGTCTTTACTGGCTTTGCAGCAACCGCATTGGCGTGAATAAGGTGAACGTACTGGGTCAAACTAGTGGCGTTGACCCTAGTTTTTAGTTCTTTACCTTCGGATTTCAACTCGTTCAATACGGCCTGGATTTCAATGGCGGTATTAATGCTCTTATTAAATAGTGAATTATTCATTTCATAAACTCCATTTCTAATATAATTAATTTGATGATGAACAAAATAGAGATAGAATAAGGCACTAATAAGATGCAAATATGGTTATATTGTGAAATGTTCGCCACATTGTCGCCACTATTCATTTTGTGTCTTTATAATATACAAAACCCTAAACATAGAGCTATGCATTAAATGCATGAGTTATGCATCAGCTATGTGGATAAACCTGGAAAGCTTGGGGATTGTGTGGTGTGAATATATAAAAAGAAAAGCATCTCTTTATATAATGATTTCTTTATACACATAATCTATAT
>WLWE01000540.1_pt1 | contig 32008 bp, 32 predicted proteins | sample 6718301 | NCBI WGS metagenome assembly WLWE01 (sample SAMN12718691, study PRJNA515312) | sponge metagenome | isolation source: marine sponge | host: Mycale hentscheli | place: New Zealand: South Island, Marlborough, Capsize Point | collected 2003-05-01
AATAAAATATGCTATTAGACATAACTCAAGAAGATCGCCAATTATGGGTTTCTTATTTTAATCTTGACGGAAAAACTAGATTTAAGACTTATGATCTTCAACCAGAAGATATGTTTAACTGGGAAGTATGCGACGGTGGTGATCCTAAAGCAGATCCTAAAATTAAAAACTGGGATGGTCGTTCTGTAAAGAAAGCAAGATCAAGATATCTAAACAAATATAGAATTATCGAATATATGGATAAGCTATCTTTTTCTGATAGAGAACTTATATTTGGTTATCATTTTCCAAAGACATTTTTTGTTGATATTGAGGTTGAGGTAACTGATTCATTTCCAGAGCCAAGCAAGGCACCTAATCCAGTAACGGCAATTTGTATAGTTACTCCAGAAAAGCAATGTATAGTTTTAGCTACAAAAGATTTAGATAGGCAAACACAATCCAAAATTCAAAAACAAATAGATGAACACTTTAAAGGTATAGGTGAAGAATTTTCATTTATTTTTAAATGTTTTAAAAGTGAGTATGATATGCTTTATACTTTTATGGATTCTTTTGTTAAAAAGTTTTCTATGATGACAGGTTGGAATTATGTTCAATTTGACTGGCAGTATATTGTAAATCGTTGTAAGAAATTAGGAATTGATCCTTCTATAGCTTCTCCTATAGGTAGAACATTTGGTAAACATGAATTTCCATGCCATGTGGGTGTAATGGATTATTTAGATATTTATGCAAAATGGGATAGGACTGTTGATATTAAAGAAGATTTTAAATTAGACACTGTAGGTGAAGCTGTTGTAGGTATTCGTAAAATTAAATATGATGGAACAATTCAAGATATGTATGAAAAGGATTATCCTAAATATATTTTCTATAATGCTGTAGATACTGCATTGGTTTATTTAATTCATGAAAAAATTAAAACAATGGAAATTGCTTTAACTATTGCTCATATGACTCAGATTAGTATATTTAAAGCAGCATCACCTGTAGCAATTACGGAAGCATTATTAGCTAGAGAATTTTTAACAAGAGATCTAGTAATGGCAAAAGATCCTAAAGCCCCACCAACAAAAAGACAACAATTTGAAGGAGCATTTGTAAAAGAACCAAAAACAGGAATGCATAATGCTGTAGCCGCATTTGATTTTGCTTCACTATATCCTTCTATTATGAGACAATTAAATGTTTCTCCAGAAAGTTTTATTAGAAAAGTAAAACCAGAAATCCGAGATAGAGAAGTAGGCGAGGATAGAATTGTATCAGTTACAGGTGCTGTTTATAGTACAGAGAGATCAATTCTCAAAGATGTTTTAACAAGATTATATGACCAAAGAAGGGAATACAAAAAAGAATCATTTAGGCTTCAACAAAAAGCATATGATTTAGAGCAGGAGTTAAAAAAACAAGACAATGATTAAAACTCATGTCTTAAGTAGAATAAATAAAAAACAATAATAACTAATGACATGCAACCACTTATTCTGAGTTGCATGTTTTGTCTAAAATAATAAAAAACTATGAGCAAACTTTTCACTAATCGCGTCGAATACAAACCCTTTGAATATCCGGAATATTATTTGGATGGTTGGTTACCACAAGCACAAGCATTTTGGCTACATACCGAAATATCAATGCAAGGAGATTTAAAAGATTGGAATGAAAATATTAAACCTCATGAAAAAAACTTAGTAGGAAATATTCTTTTAGGTTTTGCTCAAACTGAATGTGCAGTATCTGATTATTGGACTGGAATGGTTACAAAGTGGTTTCCTAAACATGAGATAAGACAAATGGCAATGATGTTTGGTTCACAAGAAACAATTCATGCTGTTGCTTATAGTTATTTAAATGAAACCTTAGGTCTTGAAGATTATACTGCATTTTTACATGAACCTTCAATGGCTGATAAATTTGATTTCTTAATGTCAACTAAGGCTGATTATACAGATAAAGATTTATTAGAAAGCAAAGATGCAAGAAAGGAAGTAGCAAGGAGTCTTGCAATATTCTCTGCATTTGCTGAAGGTGTATCTCTTTATAGTTCTTTCGCAGTTTTATATAGTTTTCAAATGAGAAATCTTTTAAAAGGAATCGGACAGCAAATGAAATGGTCTGTTAGAGATGAGTCATTACACAGTAAAATGGGATGTAGGTTATTTAATCATATGTGTTCTGAGGATGAGACATTAAGAGGCGATGTTAAAGAATCTATTTATGAAGCTGCAAAGTTAATGGTAGAGATGGAACATGATTATATTGATAAGATTTTTGAAATGGGTGATATTGAAAACTTAAAGGCATATGACCTAAAGAATTTTATATATAGAAGAACAAATGAAAAATTACAAGAATTAGGATTAGATCCAATATTTGAATACGATGAAAAATCAGCTGATGCATTAGATTGGTTTTATCATTTAACAGGTGGTCATACTCATACTGACTTTTTTGCAATCAGACCAACTGATTATGCTAAAGCAGGTGAAGGTGACGACTGGGATGATATTTGGTAATAATTAAAAACAAAGAAGAATGACAGCAGATCAAATAGAAAAAGAATTACAATGGGAACGTGGCGTGGATTATCCAGAATGGGGCCATACTGATGTTTACCTCAATACAATATCAAGAGGATATTGTTTACCAGGAGAAACTCCAAAAGATGCATATTGGAGAGTAGCAACAACTGTAGCTAATAGGCTTAGAAAACCAGAAATGGCAGATAAGTTTATGAAGTACATTTGGAAGGGCTGGTTAAATCTAGCCTCACCTGTATTAAGTAACACTGGAACTGAAAGAGGTTTACCTATTAGTTGTTTTGGTATTGATGTAGCTGACTCTATAAATGATATAGGCCAAAAGAACTTAGAATTAATGTTATTGGCTAAGCATGGTGGTGGGGTTGGTATAGGACATAATCAAATTAGACCAGCCGGGACTAATATAACCGATAACGGAACAAGCGATGGTGTAGTACCTTTTATTAAAATTAATGATTCTACTATATTAGCAACTAACCAAGGTGCAGTAAGAAGAGGTGCTGCAAGTACTAACTTAAGTATTGATCATGGTGATTTTTGGGAATGGTTAGAAATTAGAGAACCTAAAGGTGATATTAATAGGCAATGTTTAAATACTAATCAGTGTGTTGTCATAGGTGATAAATTTATGAGAAATGTTTTAGAAGGTGATGCTGAATCCAGAAAAAGGTATGCAGCAGTACAAAGAAAACGCAGACAAACTGGGCAACCTTATATAATGTATAGAGGAAATGTTAATAAACAAAATCCTGAAGCATATAAGAGAAACGGATTAAAAGTATTTATGACAAATATATGTTCTGAAATTGTTTTACATACAGATGAAAATCATTCTTTTGTTTGTTGTTTAAGTTCTCTTAACCTTTCTAAATATGATGAATGGAAAAATACAAACCTTATTTATGATGCAACGTGGTTTTTGGATGGTGTACTTGAAGAGTTTATTCAAAAAGCTAAATATAGAAAAGGTTTTGAAAATTCTGTAAGAACAGCAGAAAAAGGTAGAGCGGTTGGTTTAGGTGTATTAGGATGGCATACTTATTTACAACAAAGAGGTATTGCATTTGAAGGGCTAGAGGCTCAATATGAAACTCGTAATATATTTTCTCAAATAAAAGTAGAAAGTGAAAGAGCAAGCCGGGATCTTGCTGAGGAGTACGGAGAACCTTTGTGGTGCAGAGATACTGGATTTAGAAATACTCACTTAAGAGCCGTTGCACCAACTGTATCTAATTCAAAATTAGCTGGTGGAATATCTGCTGGGATTGAACCAGTACCTGCTAATATATGGACAGATCAATCTGCTAAAGGAACTTTTATTAGAAAGAATCAGCAATTATTAAGTTACTTAGAAAAAATGGGACATGATAATAAAAAGGTATGGGATAAAATTATGGCTGATGGTGGTTCTGTGCAAGGTCTTAAATTCTTAGATGATTGGTGTTTTGTAAAAGGTATGCTAATTAAATGTAAAGATGTACCAGAGTTTGATGAAGGGGTTCCTTTTAAAGATGTATTTAAAACCTTTAAAGAAATAAATCAATTAGATTTAATAAGACAAGGTGGCATAAGACAACAATATGTTGATCAAGCCGTATCATTAAATCTTGCATTTCCTAAAGAAGCTACACCTAAATGGATTAACCAAGTTCATTTAGAGGCATGGAAACAAGGAATTAAAACTCTTTACTATATGAGAACTGAATCTGTATTAAGAGGAGATATTGCAAAAGCTGCAATGGAAGAATGTTTAAGCTGTGATGGATAATGAAAAACTATACATATATACTTGGTCCTTGTAGTATTGAAAACGAGGATAATTTTTTAACAGTAGCAAAAACTTTAGACGGTTATATGGGAACCAAAGAATGGTATCTCAAAGGTTCTTTTGATAAAGCTAATAGAACTTCAATACATTCGGATAGAGGTCCTGGTTTAGATGAAGGAATGGAAATCATGAGAACTATTAAGCACCATTATCCTAACATTAAAATTGTAACTGATATTCATGATCCTAGCCAAGCATTACCTTTATCTGAAGTTGTTGACGTTATTCAAATACCAGCATTTTTATGTAGACAGACAGATCTTTTAATTGCATGTGCAAAAAACTTTAATGTTATTAATATTAAAAAAGGCCAATGGTTATCTGCTGAATCAATGAAACATGCAGTTGCAAAGATAAAAGAAGTTGATCCTAATTGCGAAGTGTGGGTAACTGAAAGAGGTTCTAATTTTGGTTATGATAGATTAATTGTAGATTTTAGAGGCATAGATGTAATGAAAGAATTTGCAGACAAAGTTATTTTAGATTGTACTCATTCAACTCAAATGGCTGGAGAAGGTATAACTGGCGGTAGTCGTAAATTAGCAAAGCAATATGCACAAGCAGCTAAAATATTTGAATATGATGGAGTATTTATTGAAACTCACCCAGATCCTGAGAATGCTATTTCTGATTCTGCTAGTCAAGTAGAATTAGATTGGTTAGTGTCTCAAATAAATAATATATGAATTTAAACTATTCTGAGTTATTAAATCGCAAACCTATAATAACTGATCTTAAATTAATTAAAGATTTTATTAAAGGAAAAAGAATCCTCGTTACTGGTGGTGCTGGGTCAATAGGTAGTGAAATAGTAAGACAGCTTGTTAATTTTAATGCATCTACTGTAACTGTATTTGATAATGCAGAATCATCTATGTTTCATTTAGAACAAGAGATAAGTAGATCAAACCCAAGTTCCCATATTAAATATGTAATAGGTGATGTCAGAGATAAGTATAGGCTAGAAGAAGTGTTTGATTCTTTTAAACCTAATATTGTTTTTCATGCAGCTGCATATAAGCATGTACCTATGATGGAGACTAACCCAATAGAGGCAATTAAAACTAATGTATTAGGTACAATGAATGTCTCAAATATCTCATATATGAATGAGGTAGATAAATTTATAATGGTATCAACTGATAAAGCAGTTAATCCTACAAATATTATGGGTGCTACAAAAAGAATAGCAGAATTATATACTCAGTTTTTAGAAACTAAATCAGCAACCAAATTTATAGTAACAAGATTTGGTAATGTATTAGGATCTGAGGGTTCAGTAATTCCTTCATTCGTAAAACAAATTGAAAGAGGCGGACCAATAAGTGTTACTCATAAAGAAGTTATAAGATATTTTATGACTATCCCAGAGGCATGCCAATTAGTATTACAAGCTAGTGTACTAGGTAAAGGAGGCGAAGTATTTTTGTTTGATATGGGAGAACCTGTAAGTATAAATGATTTAGCAAAAAATCTTATTAAATATTTTAAAAGCAAAGCTAAAATAGAATACATAGGATTAAGACCGGGTGAAAAACTATATGAAGAGTTATTATGCGATGGCGAAAATATGGTAACTACAGAAGATAATAATATAATGAAACTTAATCATATAGACTATGATTTTAAATCGTTAATACCTAAAATAGAAAAGTTATCTAAAATAAGATCAAATGATTTTTACAAGATACTTTTATTAGTGAAAAGTATTGTTCCAGAATTTAAAAGAGAAAGTAATGATTAATATTTATGGCAAAGGCGGTCACGCAAATGTACTTAATTCTATTTTGTGGAATACTCACCCTAAACAGATAAAGTTTTGGAATGATGAGAGTTATGAAAAAGAAGTAGGAGACTTTGACCCTTACAATAATAATATTAAAGGTGATTGGATAATTGCTATTGGTAATAATAAAAGTAGAAAAAGAATAGCTGAATTATTAGGTAATGATTGCTATATTACAGTAATTCATGAATCTGCTGTTGTGGACAGAAATATAAATCCAGGAATAGGTTCTCAAATATTACATAATTCTACAATACAAGTGGGAGCCAAAATAGGTAAACATTGTATAATCAATACTGCTGCCTCTGTAGATCATGATTGCATTTTAGGTGATTTTAGTTTTATAGGACCTAATGCAACATTATGTGGAGGGGTTGAAATTGGAGAAGGTACGTTCATTGGAGCAGGTGCTGTGATATTACCTTATATTAAAATTGGCAAAAATTGTATGATTGGTGCAGGTTCGGTTGTTACAAAAAATTTACCTGATGGAATAACAGCCTATGGCAATCCTGTTAAAATAAAATTATGAAAAAGATTTACTTATCACCGCCTCATATGTCAGGCAAAGAGCTAGAATATATTAAGGATGTATTTAAAGATAATTGGATAGCTCCAATTGGTCCGCATCTTAATATGTTTGAGGATATAGTTAAAGAATATACTGGTGCAAAACATGCAGTAGCAGTTACTTCATGTACTGCCGGTATACATTTAGCGCTAAAAGCATTAAGAGTTAAAGAAGGGGATTATGTTTTATGCTCCTCGTTAACCTTTGCTGCAACAGTCAATCCTATAATTTATTGTGGTGCTGAACCTATTCTTATTGATTCCGAAGAGGGTTCATGGAATATGGATCCTATTTTATTAGAAGAAGCTATTCTTAATTCAACTGCACTAGGTAAAAAACCAAAAGCTATTATACCTGTTCATATATTTGGTGTACCTTGTAATATGAATGCAATTAAAAAATTATCAGATGAATATGACATACCTATTATTGAAGATGCCGCAGAAAGCCTGGGATCTACTTTTAATGATAAGCACACAGGAACCTTTGGCCCTATTGGCGTTTATTCTTTTAATGGAAATAAGCTATTATCTACATCAGGTGGTGGTATTATTGTAACTAACGATAAAAAGCTTGCTGATTATATGAGATTTCTATCTACACAAGCTAAAGACAAAAAACCATTTTATCATCATACTGAAATTGGATATAACTATAGAATGAGTAATGTACTTGCTGCAATAGGTGTAGCTCAAATGGAAGTTATAGAAGAAAGAATAAAAAGAACCAGGGAAATAAATAAAATGTATAGAAAAGAAGTAGGCGATCTTTTTTATTCTTTTCAAGAAGAGAGAGAAACTGATAGATCTAATATGTGGTTAACATGCGCTCTTATGAAAGGTGAATATAAACCAGAAGATTTAATTTCTCATTTAGAAAAAGATAACATTGAAGCTAGGAGAATATGGAAGCCAATGCATGAACAACCAGTTATGCAAGGATATAAAAAATATATAAATGGAAACAGTTCTTTATTATTCTTACAAGGTATTTGTTTACCTTCAGGTTCAGATCTTACAAATAAAGATATGAAAAGAATTATAAAGTCTATAAAAACATTTTTTAATAAATGATAACTTTTGAAGAATATAACTTATTAGAGTCTTATATAGGCCAAGAAAATTTTCAGATTCTTTTAGAAAAAAATCTTGGATCAAAAATAGATAATGATATTAAGTTTGGAATAGTGATGGCTACTCATGATATGAATGCTGGTGCTGCTAATAAATCTCGGGCAAAACATATGACTACTCCGGGTGTTTTAGCCGATGCTTTAAATTCTATTAAGAACCAAAAATATAAAAATTGGAAAATTTATTTGACTGCTGATAAATATGAAGGTGACGAAAATGAAATCAAAAAGGTAATAGAGGATATTATACCTGCAGATCAAATTCAATATAAGAATAGATCTACACCAGGTGAAAGAAACAATAAAAAGTGGACAACTAAACAAATTAGATTTACTGCGGGCTGTGGTGCATTAAATGATTCCTTAAATATGGCAGACAAGGATGGTTGTGATTATATCATACGATTAGATCATGATGATAAATGGGCTCCTAATCATTTAGAGACTATTGCTAAAGCCTACTCACAATTTCCTGATTTAGGGTTTGTGTTTACTAGAAGTAAAAAGAAAGTAACTGCATTTAATACTTCAAAGAAGATATTTATGCAACCGCAAAAAGAATATGATATGGATTTAAATAATAAAGGATACGGAGCAAATGATACTTCGCATTCTGCCGTGTCTTGGAGACCTAGTATAATAGGTAAATTAAGATATAGAAATCCAGATCAACAAAGAAACACAGCTCCTAAATTAAAAGGCGCTCCATCTGGATCAGGTGGAATATTACCAGCCGATTGGGATATGTTTAAAAGAGTCATGCAAAACGTGCGTGACAAAAAGAAGAATTATATGTACATTCCTAAAGTAACAAGTTTTTACAGAAACCGTGAAGGCAAGTTCTAGTGATGAATATATAGATTAAATAACTAAAAATAATTATTATGGAAAAATTTGAAGAAATTAAAGCATTAATCGAAGCGTGTAACGAAGACGTAGATAAATTTTATGTAAAAGGAAATAAAGCTGCTGCTGTTAGAATTCGTAAAACTATGCAAGATATTAAAAATCTAGCACAAGAAGTAAGAATACACGTTCAAGAAACAAAGAATAGTCTTTAATATAAATACCGTTCACCTAAAAAGAGGCTGCCATCTAGGCGGTCTTTTTTTGTCTTAAAATAACTCTAGCACTCTTAAAACATTTGTTTATTTTGCCATATAATAATAAATTAGGATTTATATGGAAAAATGTTTAATGTTAGACTTTGATGATACTCTAGTTAAAACTATTGAGATTCATGCTGATTCTTGGAGAAAGGCATTAGAAAAAGTCTTAAACATAGAAATACCACTTTCTGCTATCATGGCGGATATTAATTATGGCATGGATGTTTTATTAGAAAAATATCAATTAACCGATAAAGAAAGCAAATTAGCCCAGAAATATAAAAAGCAAATATTTTCAAAAAGCTTACATAAAACTAAAGTAAATGAATTACTTTTATATATGTGTAAGAGTAAAGTATTTAAAAATTTAGTCGTAGCATCTAATTCATCTAGAGAAAATGTTGATAGAATTATGAGTTACCACCAAATAGATCCATCATTATTTGATTACATATATACTAGAGAAGATGTATCAAATAAAAAACCGGCCCCAGATATGGGACATTTAATTTTGGAAAAGTTTCCACAATATAATAAAGAAGACTTCTTAATGGTAGGAGACTCTGATGTTGATTTAACTTTTGCACGTAAACTAGGAATAAAATGCATAATAGTAAAATTTTAGTAGGGAATAGCGGAGATAAAGTATTTCTCCAAGGTAATAAAGTAATTAAAGAGGCTGGGTATTATCCAGAAAAATTCAAACAGCAAATGGATTTTCTTATGTGCTGTGATCATCCTAATTTTATTGATGTTAAGCCTCTATCAGAAACAAGCTATGAAATGAAAAGGTATGCTACTTGGTATGACAAGATCTTAGCCCAACCTTTAAATACTTCATTAGGCCAATTAGAATCTTTAATTTCTATAATAGGTAAATTTGATAATATAGGATCTGATGTAAAGACTCAAGATTATTTTGATAAACTTCAGTTAAGAACAGGATATAACTATGAAGGTAAATTTGATGCAGTATCTTGTTGGGGTTTTGTACATGGTGATTTAACAGTAAGTAATATTTTACATGATAAAGATTTTTTGTTTATAGATCCAAGAGGAACAGAAGAACAGAATTATTATGATTATGGAAAATTAATGCAATCATTTGTTATGGAATATGAGTCCCATATATACAATAACCACAATAAAACATATAGTAAATTTTGTAAAGAAGCTGAAAAGGTAATGTATGAATGGTGTGATGAATATCAACTTAAATTCTTTTTAGCAGTTCATTTATTAGGAGCAGTGCCTTTCTTTGAATTAAATGAAAGATATGAATTAGCTGGAAGTTTCCTTAAAAAAGGACATGAATTATTTGATGAATTAGAAATAAAGTATAGTAAATGAAAAGAGTAAGTAAAGCAATTATATTAGCTGCCGGCCGTTCTACTAGGTATGGTAAAAATAAATTAGTAGATCCTATCTTAGGAAAGTCAACAGTTGAGTACTGTGTAGAATTTTGTATGGAGAATGGAATAGAAGATTGTTATATTACAATTAGTAAAGCAGATTTCTTTTTTAAAGATAATGTAAAACTTTCTCATCCTATTATTGAAAAGCTAAGTAAGTATAAAAAAGACATTAATATATTTTATGAATTTCAAAAGGATGATGAATATGGTCCAGGTGCAGCTATAAAGGTGTGGGCAGATAAATTTGATGAAGCATTCTTATGTTTATTTGGAGATAATTATTATCAAGGAAATATAGGATTAGAATATCACGATCCAAACAGTACAGTAGTAACTTATAAAGATTATGATACAAGAGCAAGAAATTTACAACTTGCATCTATACTAGAAAATGTTGTTATTGAAAAACCTCATGGGATTGTTTCAGGTAGATACTTTTGTGGATATATGATATTTTCTAAAGAAGCATTCAATAATCTTGACAGTATTAAAATGTCAAATAGAAATGAATATGAAATTACTCATTTGATTAATTCAATGAATAATTTAAAGTTCGAAGAATTAAATATATGTTGGTATGATTTAACATATGAAAATGATAAAGAAGTAATAGAAAAATTAATAAAAACGTGTTAAATGGAAAATGTTAAAAAAGTAGGTTTCTTTAAACTTGGTAAAGCGATTAAGTTTAATGAAAACAGTTGGGGAGCAATAGGTGGAGATTGTGAACCTAAGCAATTAATTAATTCAATTGCAAAAAGAAATCCTAACATTGATTATTGGTTATTAAGCCCAAATGATTTAGGCAGAGTTAGAGCAAAAGAAAAACCAGCAGTTCAATCACTATTCGGCCCTCCTGTTGAAACTGAATCTGCTGCGCCATCAAATGTAAAAGAATTCCACTCTACAATGACTGATAGGAAATCATCTGATGAGGCTGCGCAAATTATAAAAGATTTAGATTTAGATTTTATCTTTTTCTATACTGGGCCATCAAGTACAGTTAATATACCAGATTTTATTAATAAGGTTGATGGAACTGGCAGAGTTAAATCTTTAGACTTTTTTAAGTACTATGCAGCTCCAATAATTAAAGCAATGAATGAATTGGAAAAGAAAGTTCCTATTGTTGGTTTACTTGTAGATAACCGATATATTTTAGCATGTAAAGATTGGAATGATAATAATAGACCTACATATTATTTAGCACAAAATACTTTTACAAAAACAGAAGAGTTCTTTTGTAATCCACCTTTAAGAGATATTGATACAATTGAATCTACTTATGAATATTCAGGAATTGAAACTGTATTCCTTTTAGATAAAAAGAGATATGATACTGATGAATTATTTGCAATGAAAAAGACTAATTCATTTATGATGTTACAAAACCAAGGAAAGGGTTCAGGTGGAATGGACCGCTGGGATCCTGTTAGAGATTATATTGTAAAGAATGATATTGAGACCGATATTTATGGAAAATGGGATGATAATCTAAAAGAAGAATATCCTAAATGGTTTAAAGGTGAAAAGAGAATTGAATCAATGACTGATGAACTGCTTGCAACTAAATATACATTCTGTGTACCTATTAAAGAAGGAATGGTAACCTCTAAGTATGCGGAAATGTTACACTATGGTATTATACCATTCTTACACCCATCTTACGATACTGACTTTAATGTCTTCCCTGATGGTCATTTCATTAGATGTAAATCTCCAGAAGATTTAAAAAAGAAAGTACAATTTTTAAATGATAATCCTGATCATTATAAAAAATTATTTTACAACTTACAGGAAAAATATTTAAAAGATTCTTATTATACTGGAGAACATGTAGATAATAAGATCTGGGAAGCTTATGAAAGAGTAACTAATAAAACTGAAATCAATGTATAATAAAGACACAAGAATTTTAATAACCGGTGGTGCCGGGTTTGTAGGTACCAATTTTATCAATGATCTTTTAAATAGAGGTCATAACCCTAAATGTATTGCTGTTATTGATAACATGGAACATGGAACTTATATTCCTAAAGTACATGATCAAATTGAAAACTTCCATAGAGTTGATATTAGAAATCAATATGTAGAAAATATTATAGAAGAATTTAAACCTGATTATGTATATCATTTTGCAGGCTTAGTTTCAATTTATGATTGCCATGAAGATCCGTATGAAGCAGTAGATAATAATATTTTAGGAAGTATTAATGTAATGAACGGATGTTTAAAGGCAGATGTAAAAAGAATCATTTTTAGTGAAACTTCTGCTGTATATGAAAACTGTGAAATGCCAGAGGAAGGCTTTAATGAAACTCAGTCAGATCCTACTACAATTTATTCTACAACTAAAGCATGTCTTGCTCTATTAGCAGAATCATATCATAGAACAAAAGGTTTAAATTATACTGCATTAAGATACTTTAATGTTGCAGGACCTTTACAAGATTATAATAGAACTATTCCTCCAGTATTTGCAGGATTTATTTTAAGAATCAAAGGTGGTCATAATCCTATTGTATTTGGTGACTATATGAAAGCAAGAGATTATATTGATGTATCAGATGTTAATGCATTCCATATTCTTTGTATGCAAAATGAGGATACTGCAAACCAAACATTTAATTTAGGAACTGGGGAAATGACTAACCTAATGGATCTTAAAAATATGATTGGTGATATTATGGGTGTTGGTGAAGTACCGTTTGATCATTATGATCCAATTGCAGGTGAAGCTTTAAATATCAGAGGAGATATCTCAAAAGCAAAATCTATGGGATGGGAACCTAAAAAAGATATTAAAGATACTATAAAAGAAACTATCGTTTATTTAGAAAATGAAATAGAAGAAGGAACAATTGATCCTTTAACCTTTATGGAAGATTTAGAAATTGAAAAAGTAAAAATATGAGTAAAGAATTAAAATGGGGTACTATGATTCCGTTAATCGGAGGTAGTGCAATAGGTTGTAATAAAGCAACAGGTAATTTACCAGCATTTCATTTAAGCTATGATGCCTTTGCTGCAAATGAAAGTCATATAGAAGATTACTGGCCTGATGTGCCGATGTATAGGATAGATCATGAAGAATTAGATATTCCTAATAAAACATTTGAACAGGTGGATTTTGTAAATTCTGTTTGTCCATGCGCAGGTCTATCTCAATTAAATTCTGCTAGTGGTACAGCTGCATCTAGAGGTTCTGGTGCTACACAAAATAAGTGGATGTATGATTCAGCAGAATATGTTTTAGAACATGTTAAACCTAAAGTATTATGGGGAGAAAATGCACCAGGTCTATTTACTAAAATGGGAGAGGGTGTTGTAGATAATCTTAAAGCAATTGGTAAAAAATATGGTTATAGTTTTTCTTTAATTAAGACTAATACAGAATTACACGGAATACCGCAAAGAAGAATAAGAACATTTTATTTCTTTTGGAATACACCAACTGTACCTTTATTAAGCTGGAAGTTTAGAGAAAAGAAACATCTTATTGATTATCTTAAAGAAATTCCAGAAGATGCAACACTACAAGATATGTTTATGGTTGCTGGAAAAGTAACAGATCATTATAAGCCTTATGAATTTGTATTGGAAAAAGAAGGTTTAACTCATGCTGAATTTGCTAAGAAATTTGGGAAAGGTACAATAGCTCAGTATTTAGAAAAGCATGATTTAATTGATGAGTGTATTAAATGGTTAGATAAGAATTATCATAAACAAGGATTCTCTAATAAAAAATCTACAAAATCATTTGGTGATATGTTAGAGCATCAACAATATAAAACTAGCCAAGGTTTAGGTTACTGGGATGCTTCACCGCATTTCTTTAATGAAAGCTTTTCGGCTCTGATTGGTAGAAATATGTTTAATGGAGTACACCCAACCGAAAACAGATATTTAAACATTAGAGAAATGTTACACTTAATGGGATTACCATTAGACTTTGGAATTAAAGATGCTAGGCAAGTTAATCATATTGCTCAAAATGTACCAGCAACAACGGCAATGGATATGGCAGTTGAAGTAAAGAAATTTTGTGAAGGTAATGCTAAGATGACAAACTATACCTTTATGAAACAGGATAATACTAAACAAAAAGTTTTGGTAACTGAAGAGTTCGGTGCAGAGCCAAAGAAGAAGTATAAAGTTAATAGAACTTTTTAAAACTATTTTAAATTAATGCATATAAAAATAAACAAAAACAAAAATTAATGGAAGCAACAATTAAAAAGATTGACGGTTACGAATTAAGTACATTCGTCAAGAAACTTTTACCGATTGATAAATTTATCTTTATGAAAATTGGTAAAGAAGGAACCGTTTCATCTGTGTACTTTCCTGAGAGGGATGCAGTGAAACTGGTATCAACGCCAACCTCTGATATTTTTGATACAGAAATATCTGATCCAGTAAAAGTTAGTTTTTATAACGGAAGTAAAGTTATAGATGCTCTATCTCATTTTAATGGTGATGTACAAGGAAAGATCAAATATTCTGAGATTGATGGAGAATTAATGGCAAGTGATTTTACATTAGCTAATGATGATTTACAAATTAACTTAGCATGTGCAGATCCATCTTTATCCTTTATGGAAATGAGTAAAGAAGAAACTGATCGTGCATTTGGAACTGACGGTAGTATATTTCAATTTGATCTTTTAACTACTCATGTAGATAAAATGAAATCATTATTTAATTTAGAAAGAGAAGAAGATACATTTACATTAGCTGTTAATGATAAAGGAGTTGCAGTTCAAGGTAATTCTTATGATGCAACATTAGCACATACCTATGAAGGAGAAGATGCAGTAGGGCAAAAGGTTGTAATTTACAAAAAATATATTAACCTTTTAGATAAAGAAAACTATAAAGTAATTGTTTGCAACAATAAAGTAGTATTTAAATCCTTAGATACTAACACTCACTTAACAGTGGCTGTTGCAATTACTGATGAAGATTAATTTCTTTATCGAGATAAAGGTAGTGAATAAGTCCGACCAGTGATGACAATGAAACTACCTTTATCTTTATCTTTTTTTATAAATAAAACAAAAACTCAATATGGCATATCAAAGTAAAACTGGATTAAAGGTTAATGTTACAAAAAAGAATGGTCAAGAAACTATTGAGTTTATTGAATTTGATTGTAAATACCAAGACACTTATATACAATATATTACACAATATTACAATCCTATATCAGGATTATATGATAATGCAAAAACAATGATATATTTTGAAGGTAATGATACTCTTTTAATAAACCAAGCATACAGTACAACATCAGCTGAATTAACATAATATGACAGAACTTACCGAATTACAACAAATTCAAAAAGAGGCCAGTAAATTTTACAATTATGAACAGGCTGTTAAGTTAATGCTTAACTCTATTTACGGCGCATTTGGTAATCCTTACTTTTATTTCTTTAATGTTGATATAGCAGAAACAATTACCCTCCAGGGTAAAGATGCGATTTTATATACTGAAGAATTGCTTAATATGTACTTCAGTAAATATTGGCATAAAGATATTGCTGCTCATAAAGAAATGGGAATTACTGTAACCGGTAGAATAGAAAATCCAGTAGGAATCTATATTGATACTGATTCTGTTTATGTAAAGTTTGATGAGGTAATTGAAAAATGTGAAGGTTGGGAAGGTGATGAAAAAGAATTCATTCTTAAATTATATAAAGTTAGAGTGAATGGCTATTTAGAAAAGATACTTCAAAAATATGCTGATGATAATAATGCAGAAAACTTTTTATCTTTTGAATTAGAAAGTATTGCCAAAAATGCAATATGGTTAGCAAAGAAAAAGTATATGCAAAATATTGTTTGGAAAGATCCTGATATTCATTATGATGATCTTTCCAAAATTAGCTCAAAAGGTTTTGAAATTATTCAATCGTCAACACCTTTATTTGCTAGAGAAAAACTTAAAGAGTTATTAACTTATATCTTTTCTGTAGAAAAATTAGATATGAAACAATTTGCTTCTCTTCTTAAAGATATTAAGAGGCAGTTTAAATTAGCTAATATTGATCAAATTAGTTTTTCAAGAAAAGTAAATAATTATCAGAAGTATATTGTAAATGATTATGAAGCTTTTGAGTTTGGATCAAGATGTCCAATAGGTGTAAGATCTGCAGGCTATCATAATTACTTATTAAATAATTCTTCATCTAAAGGTAAATATCAACCTTTAGGAAATGGTGAAAAATGTAAAATGTATTTCTCTAAAGATAAATCTTGTGATGTATTTGCATTTGCCCCTGGAGATTATCCTTATGAATTTGCACCAGAGGTTGATCATGATAGACAATTTGAAAAAACAATACTTGATCCTATTAATCGTGTAGTAACTGCGATGGGATTTAAAGCATTTAATAGAAACTTAATTTATACAACCAGCTTATTTTAAGCTTAAAATATATAATAAAATTAAACTTATGCTCAATAGAAAATTTAGAATCCACTTATTAGGATTACCCCATACAAAAACAACTTTAGATTTTACAGCCTGTGCTTATACTATGAAAGTATGGAAGTTTTGTAAAATGATGGAAGGTCGAGGCCATCACTTGATGCACTATGGTCATGAAGAATCAAATCCATGTGCTGATGAATTAGTACCAGTAATTACTTCCGAGGAATGGAATAAAACCTACGGAGAGCATGATTTTCATAGCAAGCTTTTTACATTTGATGTTAATGATGATGCATATCAAACTTTTTATAAAAATGCTATTGAAGAAATAGGAAAAAGAAAACAGCCTGGAGATATTATTCTACCATTTTGGGGTGGTGGTGTTAGACCAATTTGTGATGCCCACCCAGACTTAACAATTATTGAACCAGGTATTGGTTATGCTCATGGCCACTGGGCTCCATTTAAAATATTTGAATCATATGCCATATATCATGCATACTGTGGCTTAGACAATGTAGGAACTTGTAATCAAAAATGGTATGACATTGTTATTCCTAATTATTTTGATTTAGATGAATTTGAATATAATCATACACCAGAAGATTACTTCCTATTTGTAGGTAGAGTTTATGATGGTAAAGGTCTTAATATTGCGATTCAAGCAACTGAAGCTTTAGGTGTTAAATTAAAAGTAGCAGGACAATTATCTGGACCGTATGCAGAAGAAAGCTGGGAATGGCCATCTCATGTTGAGTTTATGGGATATGCCGGGTTAGAAGAACGTAAGAATTTAATGAAAGGTGCAATTGCATCATTCTTACCATCAATGTATGTTGAACCGTTTGGTGGAGTTCAAATTGAAAATTTACTTTCAGGTACTCCAGTTATTACTACCGATTGGGGCGCATTTACAGAATGTAATATACATGGTGTAACTGGTTATAGATGTAGAACATTTGAAGAATTTGTTAAAGCAGCAAAAGATTGTAAAGAAGGTAAAATCAACAGAGTTGATTGTAGAAAAAGAGGTGAAGAATATTCTTTAGAGGCAATAGCTCCTATGTATGAAAAGTTTTTTAATGATGTATTAGACATTAGTCAATCAGAAGGCTGGTATGCTATTAATGATTTTTCTCTGTATGACCCTAAATATTTAGAAGGCCGAGGGTATGCTCCTGATGGATCTGAAATAGAAAAAAAAAGCAAAAGCCTAAAATAGCAATTTGGACTGAAGGCGGTTGGTCTTTAGGAAAAGTATATAAAGGTTTAAAAAATTCCTTAGATTTTAAATACGATATAGATTTTTATGACTGGTCTAATGAAGCTGGTAATAAAAGGCTATGGACTGATGGTGACTGGAAAAATTATGATGCCATTATGGGTAATACTGCATTAACATTTTGGCCAGAAGAAAGAGGCTATTTAGAAAAATTACCACAAGAAGCATTAGATAAAATGATTATAGGAATTTGGGCTAATCTAAATTTAGATAATGCTCATTTCATGGAAAGAATCAAATATAGCAAAGGTCCTACTTTTCATTGTGTAAATAAAGAAATACAAAAAAGTGCAAAAGAAATATACAATGTTGATGCTACTTTAGTTAAAGCAGGTAAACCTACTGCTGACTTTGCTCCTTTTAAAACTATTAGTAAAATATCAACATTAGGATTAAACGGTAGTCCTCATATTGGAGAAGCATGGTGTCAAGTAAAAAGACCAGAAATGTTTAAAGAAATTGCAGAAGATTCTAATTGTACATATTCCTTTATATGGAATTCTCCAGAAAAAGATAACAAAATTTATAAAGACATTGATATGTATGTATGTACAAGTACATATGAATCTGGTCCAGCTGGTATTATGGAATGTGCATTAAGTAAAATACCAGTTATCTCAACTAATACTGGTCATGGTAAAAATATAAAATCTATAAAAACATTTGAAACTGTTGATGAAGCAGTGGCAATTATTAATGAATTAAACTCTTCTCCTGAATTACTTCATAATTATATTGAAGAAGTATATAATGAAGTTATCGAAGAATATGATTGGTCTAATGTAGCTCCAAAATATTGGATTCCTTTAATAGATCAACTCTTAAACAAATCATAAAATTTACATATAAAAATAAACAAAAAATAATATGGCAAAGGAATTCTCATTCGCAGATTTAAACAAAGAAATGTCAAAGATATCCGAGTACGGAAATACTTTGGACAAATCAACAATTTCAGAAATTGATCATTACATTCCAACTGGAAATTATCATTTAAATGCATGCTTAACAGGTTCTTTATTTGGAGGTTATCCTAATAATAGAGCAGTGGCATTAGCAGGGCCGTCAGGTACAGGAAAAACTTATCTTATTTTGAATGCAATTAAGCAAGCTCAAAAGCAAGGATATAGTATTATATTTTATGATTCAGAAAATGCAGTAGATAAAAAATTAGTAGAAAAGTTTGGAATTGATGCTTCAAAATTTAGATATGAACCTTGTAATACAGTTCAAGAATTTAGAAGTTCAGTTACTGCTATTACTGATGTTTTAATTGAACAAAAGAAAAAGGGAATTGAATTACCAAAGATAATGGTTGTTTTAGATTCTGCTGGTAACCTTGCAACACAAAAAGAAATTGATGATGCAAAAACTGGAAGTAGTAAAGCTGATATGACAAGAGCTAAGTTGCTTAAATCAACATTCAGAATTATTATGACTCAGTTTGGTATTTGTAAAATTCCTTTCTTATTCTCAAATCATACTTACCAAACACAAGATCTTTTCTCAAGACAAGTTGGTGGTGGAGGTACAGGGCCAGAGTATGCAGCATCTATTATTTTATTTTTAGGTAAAGCTAAACTTAAAGAAGGTGTTGAGCAAACAGGAATTATTGTAACAGCAAAACCTAATAAAAATAGATTTGCAAAACCAACAAATATTAAATTCCACATTTCCTTCAATAAGGGTATGAATGCTTATGTAGGTTTAGAAGAATATATCAGCTGGGATACGTGCGGTATTGAAAGAGGTAGGTTTATAACTGAAGGTGCCTTTAATAAATTAACTGACACTGGTAAAGCTGAATGTAGAAAACATTCTTTTAAGAAAGATAAAAAAGATGTTACAGTTTATTTCCAACCTGCAGCAACTGCTCGTAAGATTTGTGTAAAACATTTAAATGATTCTGTAGATTTAAATAAACTATATACTCCAGAAGTTTTAACTGAAGATGTTCTTAAACTGATTGAGCCTGTTGTAAATGAAAAATTTACTTATGGTGATGAATTGGATAAAGAAGAATTAGGAAATATAATTACCGAAACAGTTGATGATGTTGCCGAAAACTCTTAATACAGCTAAACTTAAAGTAAAGTATGTATTAGGAAACCACACATCATTACCACATTACCCTGATGCAGAAGATGTACTTTTTGAATTAATCCGAGATTATTGCGGAAAGGTTGCTAAAGAGATAAAGTTTACAGATGTCTCAATGGCAAAAAGATGGAGTTTATCCAAAGAACGCTGTGATGTTATTCTTAAAGAGTTATTAAAACATAACTTTTTAGAAATATCTTTACAAAATTCTGCATATACAACTTATGAAGTAATCCATAATCCTTACCAATAAAACTAATTATGTTTTTTAGCATATAAAAATAAAACTACATGAAATCAAGTATAGATCACGAAAAGATTTTCTTTAACTATTTTTTAACAAAGCCACACTATTTAAAAGGTACAGGAAAAGGTTTCTTTGCAAATAGAGATTTAGATCAAATTGCAAAACTATCAAAAGATTTCTATTTAAAGTTTGGTGAAAGTCCATCCAAACAACAAATGTCAGCATTGGTTAAGGATGACCCTAATGAAATATCTCAAGATATAGTAAAATCTATTTATGATATTAATATAAATGAGTATGATCAGGATTGGTTAAAAAGAACTGGAGAAGCGTGGGTTAAATGGAAACATTTTGATAAACAATTAGTAAGAACAATTGAATATGTTAAGACTCAAGATGTATCTCCAGAAAATGTTGAGGATGTAGTTCAGCGTGCAATAGGTATGATCTCTACTGATGGATCAATTAATTTTGATACAGATACAGGTTTAGATTTTTTTAATCCAGAGGCTCACGTGCAAAGAACCTCTAAGAAAATAGAAACAGGTTGGAGTTTTGTAGATCGTGTATCTGGTGGCGGATATGATACTAAATCCTTAATCGTTTATGCAGGTGAACAAAATATTGGTAAATCTATTTGGTTAGCAAATGATGCAGCTAACTTTGTTAAGATGGGTCACAATGTAGTTTTCATTACGGCAGAAATGTCAGCACAAAAAGTATTAAAAAGAATAGGTTCTAATTTATTACATATTCCTATGACTGATTATGATAAGAATTCAGGTAATAGAGATTATATGAAAAGAAGATTAGAGAAAGTATCTAGAGGATTATTACCACCAGGCAAATTATTTGTTAAAGAATATCCAACTTCACAAGGTACTATTCCAGATATAGAATCATACTTAAAAGATTTAGAAGAAACAACAGATCATAAAGTAAATGTATTAGTTGTTGATTATATTAATATTTTAGCAAATTATAGAAATCCTAATACTGAAAATACTTATATGAAGATTAAACAAATTGCTGAAGATCTGCGAGCGTTGGCAGTTAAAAGAGATATGTTAGTTATATCAGCAACTCAAATTAATCGTGGTGCGTGGGATGCTACTGAGGTAAGAATGGAAAACATTGCTGAATCTGCAGGTCTTGCTCATACTGCTGATGTAATGTATGCTCTTATCCAAGATTCTGTAATGCATGCAGAGCGTGAATATTGGTTAAAGGTTTTAAAAATTAGAGATGGGCAAGGCAAAGGGTCAAGGTGTAAATTTGATATTGACTATGAACATATGAGATTAACAGAAACTGATGATATATCAGGATAAAATAAAATAAACATTATGTGGGGAAAAAAGAAAAAGAAACTTACAAAAGCCGAAGATGATAAAAAATCAGGCTACCAAGAAAAAGATAAAATCTTTAATAATACATACGGAGAGCAAGACTTAGGTGGGCAAAAGATAAACTTTACAGTATCATCCTCATGGGTAGATTCAATGGATCCAGATGATAAACAACATTATGATTCATTATTTGAAAAAATAGATTCTTTAATAAAAGGTAGTGAATTTGAACATTTAAATGAAGCAACACCTGACGGCGTAATTAAAAAATTAAATAAAGTACAAATCAATAAAGTATTCTTTTACATCATAGAAAATACTGGTAGTGATTATACGAGAATAGATCTATTTAGTGTTCTTTCAGATTACTTTGATGTATTTCCTAATAAATTCTACAATTCTTTATCTAATAAATTTAAAGATGAGCTGATAAAAGAATTAGATGCAAAATACAATATTTTAGAAAAAAGAAAAATTAGAAAATTATTTTAATATGGCAAAACGAATATGGATGGTATCCGATTCACATCTAGGCTGTAGATCAAATTCTGTTTTATGGCTTAAAATAATTGAAGATTACTTTTTTAACTTCTTTATACCTTTAGTTAAAAAAGAGTATAAGAAAGGTGATGTTCTTTATCATTTAGGCGATGTATTCGATAATAGGCAAAGCGTTAACTTAGCTGCACAAGATTTAGCAATTAGAGTATTTGAGGAATTAGGAAAGGTATTTCCAGATATTCATATCATTGTAGGTAATCATGATATAATGAGAAAAAACTCAAATGAAATTTCCTCTGTTGATTGCTTAAAATATTTACCTAATGTAACAGTCTTAAAAGAACCAAAAATTTTAAACTATGAAAAAGCAACATGTTTATTGATGCCTTGGAGAAGAGATCATAAACATGAAAAGGAAACTTTAGATTCTATAAAGGATAATGTTGACTATATGTTCTGTCATACTGAAACACAAGGTGTACAAACTAGCCCTAGCACTAAACATTTACATAATGGTGGTAATACTGTAAGTACATTTAAAAGATTTAAGAGGGTATACTCTGGTCATATTCATTATAGACAAGATAAAGAAAATTTTGTTTTAGTAGGAAATCCTTATCAGATGACAAGATCTGATAGAGATAACCAAAAAGGTATCTACTTATTAGATTTAGAATCAGGAGAGCATACATTTTTTGAAAATCATTTAAGTCCAATATTTCTTAGGTATTATATTAATGAAATATTAGAAATGAGAATGGAGGATATTGAAAAAGCAATAGCAAATAATTTTGTAGATATTTTTATTCCTTCTAATGTATTAGGTAAGTATAACATTAATATGTTTATGGATTATTTAGATGGTATAGCTAGAAAATTAGAACCAAGAATTTATGATGAAGATAATCCCTATGATACCGAGGATGGTGAATTATCCGACTTTAACGGTGAACTTAATTTAATGAACATTGCAGCTGAACATATTAATTCTTTGGATTATGATGATGATTTAAAGGAAAGACTAAAGGTATCTGTACAAGAATTATATAAAAGAACAATTTCTCCAAGTTATGAAAATTAAAAAAGTAGAGTTTAAAAATTTTGCAAGTTACGGAAATAGATTGCAAGTTATAGATTTTGAAGAAGGGAAAAGTAACTTATATTTAGTACTAGGCGGAAATGGTGCAGGTAAGAGTACACTAGCAAAAGTAATAACATATATGTGTTATGGTAAAGTTGAAGGGTCTACTTTAAAAGATTTACCTAACAGAGTAAACGGAGAACTTTATGGTAGAATTTGGCTAGAATCTAAAGGTAATAAGATTGAAATAGAAAGAGGTATTAATCCCGGTGTTTTTAATGTCAAGATTAATGGTGCCGAATATGATGTTGCAGGTAAAGTAAATTTACAAGAATTTTTAGAAACAGAAATTTATGAAATACCTTATCATGTTTTTAAGAATGTAATCATCTTGTCTGTCAATGATTTTAAATCTTTTATCACAATGTCTCCTTATGACAAGAAAAGAATCATAGATAAAATATTTGGTTTTTCAGTTATAAATGAAATGGCTGAAATTGTTAAAGAACAGCGAAGAAGTATCATTGAAGAAATAAGAACTTATGAAGATGAAATAAGAACTCTTAATGAATCTATTGGATCTGTTTATGATAAGATTGAACAAATTGAATTACTAACTGCTGAAAAAGATAAATCTAAAGTTAAGAAATTAAAAACAGATTTAATTGAATTAAATGAGAAAAGAAAAAAGTTAAATGAAGTTACTGCAAAGACTAAAGAAAAATTAGAATCTTTAGATTTGGATTCCAGAAATAAATCAACTGAACACTCTACATTAAAACATGAAATAGGAACTATTAAAAATGATTTAAAGTTATTTGAAAATTCAACATGCCCTACGTGTACTGCACCATTAACTTCTGATTTTCATTTAGATATTAAAAAAGAAAAAGAAAAAACATTAATAACTTTAGAAGAAAGATTTGAATCTGTTACTAAAGAATATGAAGCTTCAGTTAAAAAATTAGATGACTTAAGATTAAAAGGAAGACAAATCCATGTAAGAGCAGGTCAATTAGAAACTCAAATGGAAAATCTAAAATCTAAATTAATAGAGTTAGCAGAAAAGGATGAATCAGATTCTTCAACTAACTTAAAACAATTAGTAAAAGATTTTAAAGTAAGAAAAGATGATAAGACTAATGGTAAATTAAAAAGTGAAGGCGAAGATTATTATTTAACAATCTTGGAAAATTTAATGGGAGAAGGTGGAATTAAAAATCTAGCAGTTAGATCTATATTGCCTTCTTTTAATAATCATATACTTTTAATGGGAAGAGAAATGGGAATTCCTTTTGGTATTAGATTTGATGATAAATTTAATTGTACTTTACACCATTTAGGTACAGAGATTAGTCCTAAGACATTAAGTACAGGTGAAAAGAAAAAAGTAGACTTTGTAATTATTATGGCTTTGATGAAAATGATTAAAGTTAGATTCCCATCATTAAATATTTTATTCTTGGATGAAATCTTTTCTTCAATAGATTCAGATGGTGTATATCATATAATTAATATTTTGCATGATACAATACAAGACATTGGACTAAACACTTTTGTAATTAACCATACAGTATTACCTAGTGAATATTTTGATAAAAAGTTAGAAATTACAAAAGATGCAGGCTTTAGTGAATTTACAATTGAAACTATTGGATAAATATAATACAAGAAAAAATTAAACATGACTAATGTCAGCATATAATCAAGAGTTTAATAAAGACAATACTATATTGCGTTATATTATAGTAGCTCTTTTAGCAGAACTAAAAGATAAAGTTTATTATTATAATCAAATAGACGAAGATACTTTAAAGAAAATTCCAGTTCCTTTCTTTTATTCAATTACTGGTGACGGTCGATTTTTAATGGATAATTTTCTATGGGGTGCAGAGGCAGATGGAAAGGCTATAGGAGACTATGAAACAGTACCAAGAGGTATACTTCAGTTAACTGGAATATCCATAGATTCAGGTAACCAAACAAATAAGTTCGCTAGAGGTGAGTTTGTTCAAGAGTGGGAAGGTATATTAAAGACTTTTTCTATGGAAACAAATTTTCTTCCGCTTAATATGACTTTTGATTGTACAGTTGTATGTTCATCTAATCTAGAAATGTTAAAGGTTACAGAATCTTTAATGAGTAAGATTTATAAGAACACACTATTTCAAATTGACTTAGGCATGATGAGGGTTGCTGGAACTTTTGCAGTACCAGAAGATTATGCACAAAACAGATTATTTGAATTTGCATTAAATGATAAAAAAGAATGGAGTGTAACATTCCCTTTAGAAGTACAATCATTTATGCCAGTATTTGAACAAGGTATTTTAATTCCTGAAATAAGTCTTATGACAAAAGCTGCTATTAAAGCTAATCCTACTGCATCAGGTGTAGGAATGTTAAGAGCAGGAACTGATAATGAATTAGGTATTTACTTTGGTGGAATATTCCAAAAATTTGGATATACTGAAGAAAGTATTTTAAAACTTCAACCTAGTGGAACATTTAGTAATAAAGGATACATTAATCCAGATGCTATACAAACAGGCGGACCTTTTAATGAATCTACGCTAACATCAGCTCCAATTGTACCTGAGGTTCCAGAAAGCCGTATTTATAGAAATGCTAATGCACAATCTGATATAGAGGAATCAGGATTAGGTAGTGTTGATTCTGGATTTGGCGGATAAACAATTAATCAAAGAGACTTATAATATATAAAACAAATCAAATAGTGTAATATGGAAAACACAGTTAACGAAGGACAAACTCAAGTTTATACAGATGGTCATATTGATGCCCAGCCTGGTGTAAATTTAGATGCTCCTTATTTAAATCAACCACGCCAACAATTAATGGATATAATCCATGTACTGTTTAGCCAAAGTGGTAGAATGTCAGACATTGATAATGATGGCAAAATTGACCATAGTGGATCTATGACAGATCAACAAGTCATGACAATCTTGGTAGGAATGGGAATTCCACAACAGATGGCAATGAGTGGTATCGCTCAGTATCGCCAAATGTATAAAGACAAATCAAATATATACACTGAAAATAATAATCAAAAAAATCATAACAAAATGAAATTTACATTAACAGACCTATACGAAAACGTTATGGATAGCATTAATGGATTAAAGGCAATGGATAATGATAATTCCAGAGTTTCGTATTCTGTTAAAGAATCTTTAACTATCTTGGAAGAAGCATTAACTGCATTTCCAATGAAATTAAAAAATGCAGATCTTTCTGCAATTAGTGAAGAACTGGAAAATTCAGTTAGCCCAGATCTTAAATTTAAGATTGCAAGAGACTTATATTCTAAACTATCTCAGTCAACTTGGTTAAATCCAATTTCTGAATTAAGAGAGTATATAATGGAATCATATAACAATTCTAAATGGTACTTTAGAATTAGTGAATCTATCGCAAGAACTGCTGGCCAAAAAGGAAAATTAATGGAATCATTTAACAGTGATTTAGTTTCTTTATTAAATGAATCAGATGTAAAATCTAAATTCTCTGTAGTTGCTGCAAAACACCCATGGTCAATGGATGCTAAAGCAATTGTAAATGAAATGAATGCTGAAGATCAAAAAATTGCATCTACTTCAAATGGTAAAGTTGTATCTGTTCTTTCTCCAGTATTAGAATCTGAAAATGGATTAACATTCCACTTACATGGAAAGAATTATACTTTTAACGGTAAAGATATTACTGAAGCTAATGTAACTGATCCAAGATTCTTTGATATTACTGAAGGATTAAAAATGTTCTCAAGAAATGCAAACATTCTTTCATTACATGGAGAAAATGGTAAATCATTAGAATACAATATTACTGAAGGTACTTTAACAATGGGTAAAGTTAATATGACTAATTACAGTATCATTGAATTAAAAGAAGCTTTATTAGCAACTAATTTCTCAGGTTATAGAAATCAATGGCAAAATGATAAAATTTGTAAATTCTTTGAATCTGTAGATTTAATTGCTGAAATGGATAACTTTACAACTATTCAGAATCCAGAATTCTTAGATGTATTTTTAACTATGATTGGAGTAAGTGAAGGTATTTACATTAATAAAGTAAATCCTGGAATGAACTTAAATGAAATGTCAAAAATCAGTACTGCTACTGAAACTGTAGAAATAGTAAAAGAATTTATTAACTTTGATATTTCTTCAATTCTTTCTGAAAGATTAATTGCTGAAGATAATGAAAAAGCAATTGAGGAAAACAAAAGAAAAGATCTTACTGATTCAATTTCCTTTTTAGAAGAAAAGAAATCTGAAGTTGAAGCTGCTATTAAAAAGTTAGGTGAAACTGAAGAATTAACTGAAGCTTTAAATTTATTAAAAGAAGAGTTAAAAGGGAAAGAAAAAGAATTAGCTGATTCATATATTTCTGAAAAAAAAACTAAAGACGAATATTTAAATGATGGCTTCGTAGAAGCATCAGTTAGAAAGAGCGGACAAGGTTTAAAAAAGAGACAAGAAGTATTAGTTAATGCTGAAGAGTATGCTTCTTTAGGTGATGATGATTTATTAACAATCATAATTCCTAAAACTGGAAAAAGTATTGTACTTCCTAAAGAAGATCTAGAAGTTAAGTTTTAAACTACATATTACATTCTAATTTAATATAATTAGAGGACCGATTGAACATTAAACAATCGGTCCTTTTTTGTATATAATAATAAATAAATCAAAGTTAATGGCAAGAAAAAGAAATTATTTAAATAATAGAGACCTCCTTGAGCAGATCATTATGTCTAAAGAACAAGGAGAGTTAACACCGAAGGCGTTAGAATTTTTAATGTTATTAGCTGATAAGTGTTCTAGAAAATTAACATATAGAAATCCAGAAGATAGGCAAGATTGTATTGCTTATGCTTATATGGATCTTTATAGATATTGGAGAAATTTTAATCCAGAAAAAAGTACTAATGCATTTGCTTATTTTACAGAAATAGCAAAAAGAGGATTTGCAAAAGGTTGGAATAAATTACATCCAAAGAAATATCATGGCACTGTTTCAATTAACGGGAGTGCTGATAGCGAAGGTATCTATACAATATAAAATGTTAAATGAGTATAAAGAAGGTAAAGCCTACTGTAAAATCAGGATTTAAACAAGGTTATTATAAACCAAAATTTCCTCAAAAATATAGAGGGGAAGGTCCTATCATATACAGAAGTAGTTGGGAAAGAAAATTTTGCCACTGGTGTGATCATAATGAAGATGTAATATATTGGATATCTGAACCTTTCTCTATACCTTATTTTAATCTTTTGGATAATAGGTTTCATAAATATTATCCTGACTTTTTCTTTAAAATGAAAAAAGGAGACAGAACAGAAGAATATGTAGTAGAGATAAAACCTAAAGCACAGTTAACTAAACCAAAAGAACCTAAAAGAAAAACTGCAAAGGCAATGAAAAATTTTAAATATGCGTATGAATCGTATGTTAGAAATTTATGTAAGACTAATGCATTAAATAAAATGGCAAAAGAAAGAAACTGTAAAGTAATGTTACTAACAGAAGATTCAAAATTATTCTAATGGCTTTAATAGGACAATTTAAAGAAGACTTAGAACTTTACCTTACAGAAAATAAAGGTAGAACTGGTGCATCCAAACAATCACAAATGGATATATCTAAAGTTGGAGCAAAATCTGATGGAGTTTTAAATCCTGGTCAGATGTATTGTTTTAATTATTATACAAAAGATGAACTCTTTTATGATACTAAACCGTTAGTCATAGGTTTAGGTGAATCTGATAATGGACATCAACTAGGAATTAATTTACACTATATGCCATACGAAGCAAGAATTCCTTTCTTGACAGAATTAACATCGTCATTATCATCTACAATAAAAGGTTTAACAAAAGGTTCTGCTTTAGGAAATCCTGAGGCTCAAAAACCTATTACTAATTTTAGATGGGAATTCGTTAAACAGGCATATGGGAAAAAATACAATTTAACTTACTGTACAAGGCAGTATATAATACAAAAAATGAAAAAGCCTTATGTCTTAGGATATGAGGATTGGTATGTTGGAGCTGTTAATAATGAAAATCAATTTTTTGGTGGAAATATTAACCAAGCTCAAGCATTATACTATAAGAATATATAAACTAATAATAAAAATAGATTATGGCAGGTTTTACAGATAGAAGAGGTCCTTTAAGTACTGGAAATCCAGTTAGAAGACTTCTAAAAGATCTTTCTAATTTAGGAATGGCATATGATGATATGATCATTCGTAATTCACGTGCAGTAGGTTTTGCTGAAAATCAAATGGGTTATACATTTAATCCAATGGGATCTGATAGTGATGATATGTATGGTGCATTTGCAGCATTATCATTGACTGACACTAATATGAAGAAAAATATTTCTTTCTTTGATACAGATTATATCAGAAAAAGAGATCAGCTTAGAACATTTGCAGTACAAGATGAAATAGAAGATATATTAGATGTTTTAACAGATGAAGCAATTGTATTTGATGAATCTAATTATATGGCTTATGCTGAATTCAATGGACATATTGGAGAATCTATTGAAGAAGAAATTGCTGATATCTATGGTAACATTTATAATTACTTTGGATTCAATGATGCTGTGGCCCCTTGGAATTATTTTAGAAAATGGTTAATTGATGGTTATCTTGCTTTTGAAATTGTTTATAATGATAAACAAACAGAGATTATAGGATTTAAAGAATTGGATCCTGTATCATTAATGCCAGGTATTGATACTGATGATGGTAAAAAGGTTTGGATCCAATATAAAGGTGAAGGTGCAAAAGAAAGAACATTATGGGATTCTCAAATAATTTACATTTCATATTCTTCAATTAATTCACCAATGAGAATATCTTATGTTGAAAGATTAATCAGATCTTTTAACCTTTTAAGAATTATGGAACACAGTAGAATTATCTGGGCTGTATCTAATGCTTCATTTAAAACTCAATTTACAATTCCTGTTGGTGGTAAATCAAAAACCAGAGCAAAGCAATCCCTAGCTACCTTAATGAACTCATATCGTGAGGTTGTAGACTTTAACTTTGAGAGTGGTGAAATTCAAACCAATGGTAAACCAATGATGCCGTTTAATAAGGAGTATTGGTTACCTTCTAAAGATGGAGAATCGCCAGAAATACAAACAATTGGTGGAGACGGACCGGATCTTGGAGATACTGAATCTTTAAAATACTTTTCTGATAAATTACAATTAGCTTCTAAGATTCCATTTTCTAGGTTTGATAGAGAAGGCGGAAATACATATGATATGGAAGCAAGTGGTATGTTAAGAGATGAAATTAAATTTGGTAGATTTATTTCAAGATTAAGATCAATATGGCAAGAAATATTAGTTAAGCCTTTATATCTTCAAATGTGTCTTAATCACCCGGAATTAAAAAATGATATTTCATTTAAAGCAGGTTTAGGATTAAACTTTATGAAGGATAATGTTTTTGAGGAAATGAAAGAAATGGAATTACAAACAAAACGTGTTGATTTTATTGGTAATATGAAAACTCAATTAAGTACAATGACTGCTGAAATGGAAGAAATACCATATTTTGATTTAGGATTCTTAATTAAGAGATATGGTGGATTTACCCGTGATGATATTAAGGCTAATGCTCGAGCTAAAGAAAGAACTGAATTGGAGACTGAAGGGTATTCACAAGAAGATATAGAAAAGATTCTTTTAGGCGCAAACAAGAAGGATTTTAAGCCAGAGAAGAAAGATGATGGTATGGGTGATGATCCACTAGCTGGAATCTAAAAACTATCAAGAGTTATAATATATAAATCAAATAAACTAGAAAGATGTCTAATAAGAAACTTTTAATTCTAGAAAGATCTAAGTCTAATTTAAGTATGACCAAAGATGCCGATGGCTCTGTCGTGCTTGAAGGTGTATTTACAGAGATCGGAGTAAAGAATAAAAACAACCGTATTTATGAAGAAGCTGAAGTACTTCCTCATATTAATGAATTAAAGGAAAAAGTTAAAACTAACAAACTGTTAGGTGAACTTGACCACCCAAAAGATTTTGATATTAGTCTATCAAATGTTTCTCATGTTATTGAGGATTTAGACTATGATAGTAATAAGAAACAAGTACTAGGAAGAATTAGATTATTAAATACTTCAAAAGGTAAAGAGGCTCAAGCTTTAATAGAGGATGGTATTCCATTACATATTTCAAGTAGAGCGGCTGGAACGGTTGATGAGGCTGGAAAGGTTAAGATTAAAAAATTCTTTACATACGATTTAGTTGCTGATCCTGGTTTTGAAAACGCAGAATTAGCTAGAGTTAATGAATCTTTCGGTTTTGAAAATACTGAAGGTTTATACATTTATGAAATGGACAGCTCAGACAATGAAATAAATAAAACAAATAAAACAGATCTAACAATGGAAAATACATCAGACAAATTTGTAACTGTTGAAGATTTTAATAAGTACACTGAATATGTAAAGAATACATTGGATAGTGTTAAAGAATCTGCAAATTCAAATAACGATGAGTTAATTGAAAAGCTAGTTAAATATACTGAGCATATTGCAGAGAAAGTAA
>WLWE01000546.1_pt1 | contig 31928 bp, 40 predicted proteins | sample 6718301 | NCBI WGS metagenome assembly WLWE01 (sample SAMN12718691, study PRJNA515312) | sponge metagenome | isolation source: marine sponge | host: Mycale hentscheli | place: New Zealand: South Island, Marlborough, Capsize Point | collected 2003-05-01
TAGTTACTACTATACCTGCAGGAATGACTTTATTTGGTAACACGACTGCTATAACTCTGACTTCAGGTTTAGCAATCGGCTATAAAAACTAATATATGTTAGCATTAGCAAACAAGCTAACCCTTTCTACACAACCTATCTATAGGTTTGTAAATAAGTATTCTATTGACTTTGATGGAGTAGATGACTGTATAGTTACTGATGGTGCAGATACTGTAGCACAACCTACTACTTATTCTTTTTGGTGTAAGTCAAGTACGACAGGGCAAAATAAAGGTGTGTTTGGACACGGACAAGACAGGCAAGGTGGTTTTCATTTTAATTGGACTTCAGGATTACCATTATTATATTTAGGAACTGATTACTATAAACATTGGAACGATAATTCAGCACAAGATGATGGAGAGTGGCATCATTGGGTGGTATATGCAGACCCAAACGACATAACAAATTCTAAGTTATATGTTGATGGAGTTTTACAAACTGTAAATACTACTGTTTCAACAGGTAGTGCAACAGCATACACAGAATCATTAACTATAGGTGGTGACCAAGCAGTAGGTGGTAATTACTTTGAAGGACAGATAGATGAGTTTGCAGTTTACGATAGAGAACTCACACAAGATGAGATTACTCGTATGTATAATACTTACTACTCTCCAAACAGAGTAGCTAATGGTAACTTTGCTCAGATAGGTAATGAAGAAGTAACTAATGGAGATTTTAGTCAAGAAGGTAGCGAACAAATTACAAATGGTAATTTTTCTGATGGACAAAATAATTGGTCATTTGGCACAGGTTGGTCTATAATAGATGGTAAAGCTACAGTAGTCAATCAAACAGGTTGGCTAACAACAACAGGTGCTCCAATACTTGCTAACAAGCAAATTAAATTACAATTTGATGTAGTTTTAGATGGTGGAACATTAAGAGTTAAAAACAATACAAATGATTTTGATGAAACTTTTAACACAGTAGGTTCATACACAATAACAAGATATTATTCAACAGGTGGTTCTGCAAGTAATTTACAATTTCCTAATTATGGTTCAGGTTTTTCAGGTAGCATAGACAACGTATCAGTAAAAGAGGTTGGGCAAGATTGGACTTTTGGTACAGGTTGGGGTATGGGAGATGGTAAGGCAGTTGCAGATACTTCAAACAATACTAATGGACTATTGCAAACAAATATTATTACTAGTGGTAAATTTTATAAAGCAACTTTTGAAGTTTTAGATTATCAAAGTGGCTCTGTTAGAATAAATTTAGGTGGTGCAGGATTAACAGGTGTAGGTGATTTAGCTTCTTCTAATGGAATTTATACGCAATATATTAATTCTGATGGAATAGATTTATATATACAAGGAAGAAGCAGTTTTGTAGGTAGCATTGATAATTTATCAGTCAAAGAAGTAGGGCAGCATTGGACATTTGGTAGTTCTTGGAGTACAAATGGCACAGAAGCTACATTTACAACAGGTTCAGGAACAGTTATAGAATCTCCTATTGGATTAATAGGCAACAGAACGTATAGGGTTTCTTGTGTTGTAACAGGCTCTCCATTAACTTTGTATATGGGTACTAATACAGTAGGTATTTCTGTACCTTTAGGTACTTATAATGCAAATTTAGTAACTGCTTCAAACACTAATGGAACAATAGGTTTTTTAAATAATGGTGGTGGTGCATCAGGAACTTTAGACAACATAGTAGTACAAGAACTAAAGCACGATGCTACAAACTTAATGCTTAATGCAGGTGCTTATCAGTCAGCTAATCCACTAATCACTTCTACTAAGAGTATGGAGTTTGATGGTAGTGATAATTTTTTAAAGGTTGAAGATAGTGCTAATTTAAGAGGAATGGCAGCTTTAACAGTTTGTTGTTGGGTAAAGTGTGATTCTAAAAATGATTATGCAAAAATTTTAGATTATTCAAGTACATCAGGTAATTCACAACGAAAATACAGAATACAATTTAATAATGCTACAGACCAAAAATTACAATTTTTAATAGCAAACACATCAGACTCAACAAGTGTAACTACAACAACTAATGCTTTTCCAACTGATAGATGGGTGCATATAGTAGGTACTTTTGACAATAGCTTATCTTCAAATAGACAAAATTTATATATAGATGGTGTTTTAGAACAAACTGCAACTGCTTTTACAGAAACTATAAATAATGATGATTCAGGTTTTTTAAGTTTTGGTGAAAATACTTATGGTAGTAATAATTTTGATGGACAAATAACAGAAGCAGGTGTATATAACAGAGCATTAACATCATTAGAAGTAGCATCACTATACAATCAAGGTATGCCTACTAATCTACTTGTAAATAGAAACAACTATCAATCAGGTAACCCTACAGTATTTAATACTAAGCAAGTTGATTTTGATGGTTCTGATGATTATATGATAGCTAAAAGCACATTAGGTAGTTTTACAGGTTCTGTTTCTTTTTGGGTAAATAGAGATAATAATACAGGTACTTTTCCTTATATAGCAGATTTTAGAGAATTAGGTAATGATAGTAATGGTACAGGTTATATTCATTTTCAAACTAATCTTGATACTTTAATAGCTTCAAGTGGTACAATATATGTTGATAATGTAGCTACGTCTACAGTGCCTACAGATGGTTCTTGGCATCACGTTGTAGTAACAGGTATAACTCTTAATATTACTGCTAATATATTATTTGGTGTAAGGGCATCAAGTCAGCATTATTTAAATGGAAAATTAAGTCAAGTAGGTCTATGGAACTCTACACTAACTGCTGATGAAGTATCTTCTTTATACAATCACGGATTACCTATTGACTTAACGACTAATCAAGCAGCTTATGAATCTTCATCTAACTTAGTAGGTTATTGGAGAATGGGTAGTGGTACACTAGATTCTTATCCATTGATTGCAGACCAAACAAATGCTACTTTAGGTAGTAACTTAGTATTAAATGGTACTTTTGAAACTGCATACACAGGTGATGAATGGTTAGCTTTTTCTACTCCAACTACTTTAGAAAGAAGCACAAACCAAGCATACGAAGGTAGTTATAGTTTAAGAATAGCAGGTTCTGATGGTAAAGGAGTACAAGCAAGTGCTACTCAATTTACAGGAGATTATACAGTTGGAGATGTAGTTAAAATTACTGCCTATGTTTATCCGATAACTTCTCCAAATAATAGGATTAAAACAGGTGTTAGTAATTCAGACAGAAGTCCTTTTATTTTATTTACTGGATTAACTTTAAATCAATGGAACAAAGTAGAATACTATGTAACAATATCTACTGCTAGTAACAATTACATTAGCTTTTTAAATTCAGGTACAGGAGAATTTTATTTAGATAATGTTTCTGCTAAAATAGTACAAGGTAACCCTGCAATAATGACAAACCAAACATCAAGTGATATTGAGAATGGTAGTCCTTATGCTGATTTAGTACAGAATGGAGATTTTGCTACAGGAGATTTTACAAGTTGGGCTAATAATACTTCAGGTAATGCTTCAATAGTTAATAATCAATGTGTGTTTACAAATGCAAGTAGTGGAAACAACATTCAGCAAACACCACCAATAGTAATAGGCAAAACATATATCTCTACTTTTGATATTATTTCAATTACACAAGGTGCTTTTAAAATTTATGCAGATAGTGGTGGTGGAAAATCTGATGTAGGTAAGTATTCTTTTACTTGGACTGCAACTGATACAAATTGGTATGTTAGAGCATCAGGAACTACAAGTGGTGTAATAGACAACGTAACTTTAGAAGAAGTAAACACAGGATTACAAGGATATTGGAAGATGGGAGATGGTACTAATGATGAGTACCCTGTTATCTATGACCAAGTAGACCCTACACTAGGTTCTGATTTAGTAACAGGAGTAAATTCTGCAACTACTGTAGCAGGTGCATATACAGATGTTGCTACTAATTGGAGTGCTACAATAGGAGATATTTTAGCAGTTACTTTTACATTAGGTGGTAATTATAGGCTAAAGGTATGGGGTTGGACATATTATAGTGTAATTAATAGTAGCATAGAATACAATACAGGTACTCATACTGCTTATATAACTGTATCACAAACTGTTACTTCTGCAAATGCAAGTTTGAGGTTTAATAATTTACAAACAAGTACAGTAGGTGGTACAATATCAAATATAACAGTAAAAAAAGTAAATGGTAATTTGGCTTATATGACCAATATGGTAGAGGGTAATATCACTAACCAATATCCACTAACAAAGATTAGAAACTACTATAGAATGGGAGATGGTATATTAGATGGTTATCCTATCATACAAGACCAAACAAGTCCTAATCTTGCACATATACCTACTACTAATTTAGTAACGTATTCAGAAGATTTTACAGACAGTAGTTGGAATTTAGATGGTAGCCAATTAAATTTAACAAGAACTCCTAATGCAGCTTTATCTCCAAGTGGAAATAATGATGCTACTAAACTCATAGCTAATAATATAACAAAAACTCCATCAACTGCATATATAGGAGTTACTACAAGTGCATCAACTCCATATACTACAAGTATCTTTGCTAAAAAAGGTGAATATGATTATTTAGTATCAGGAACTGGTGCTTATGCAGGTGGATATTACGCTGTATTTAATTTATCTAATGGAACTGTTAGCAAACAACCAACTGCATCAGATACTAATGCAAGTATAGAAGATTATGGTAATGGTTGGTATAGATGTTTAGTAAATACTACTAATGCAGGTGGTTTAGAATTGTTATTTATATCTCCATCTGTTGATGGTACTATAACAACGCTTTATAATAGTACAACTAGTGGTATATACATTTGGGGCGCACAACTAGAAGAACAATCACAAGCTACTGCATACATAAAGTCAGATGGTATAGCAGCAGTAAGAAAAGCATCTACTACTAACTTAATTACTTATAGTGAAGATTTTAGTACATTTGACCAAATACAAGATATTACACTTACTGCTGATGCAACTACAAGCCCAACAGGAACAAGTAATGCAACTAAATTTACAAGTAGTGCAGCATCAGGTTCTAAAGTTAGAGATAACATTTCTGTAGTAAGTGGTACAACTTATACTTTTAGTGTTTATTGTAAAAACATAGATGCAACATTAATTAAATTATTACTTTATGATGGCGTAACATCTTTTAACAATGTAGTTACTTCAGAAGTAAGCACAACTGAATGGACAAGAGTATCGTTAACCTTTACAGCAGGTAATACTAGTTCAAGTGGGCAGGTACAAATTGCTAGAGATTTACCTAGTGGAGAATCTGCTTTCTTTTGGGGTGCGCAGTTAGAAGAACAAACACAAGCAGAAACGTATGCTAAGACAACAGGATTACCTGTAACAATAGATTTATTTACAGAAAATAATTACGGAACAATGACAAATATGAGTGCTTCTGATATTATAGAAGATACTCCAAACAATTAAAATTATGATATATACAACACCAAACACAAGTTTATTGACTGAAGTAGATGCAGAGGGAAACCCTGTATGCGACTTTTCACAAATCGTAGAGGATAGTCCTGCAACTGTAAGAAAGTCTTTAGATGGTACATTATTTATTGCTAAATTTATGGGCGAAACTCCTACTTTTTTAGAGGGCTTAGACCAATATACTCACGAGGAGATATTAGCAATAGTAAGAACAGATGCTTGGACACCTGAGCAAGAATAAAATAAATTATGGAAAATATACTAAGTGTAGATTTATCAAGTGAAATTTCTCCTGTCGTAGAAGAAGTAAGGGGTAGAGATTATATTGAATATGGAACAGAAGAATGGAAAAATCTTTATCCACAATTTCTTATAGACCTTTACTATAACAGTTCTACTCATGCAGCTATTATAAATGCTACTGCTGAAATGATAGCAGGTACAGACATTATAATTGATGATGAAGAAGAAGCACAAAGAGATAACTTAGATAGATTAGTTAAATTAAAAAACTTTTTCTATCATGCTAATAGTAAAGAAACACTACACGAAGTATTAAAAAAAGTAGCTTTTGACTTCAAGCTTCAGGGTGGGTTCGGACTACATTTAATTTTTAATAAAGCTAAAACAGAAATAGTTGAGATATACCATGTTCCATGTGAACGTATTAGAAGTGGTAAACCTAATGCTATGGGGGTTATAGATACTTATTATGTATCAGCAGATTGGAGTAATACTAGACAAAACAAACCTACACCGATTACTGCTTTTAACATGAACGACAGAACAAGTCCTAGTCAGCTTTTATACACAGGTCTTTACAGTCCTAATATGGACATTTATCATACTCCTGATTACATAGCTGCAAATAATTGGGCATTAGTAGACCAAAAGGTAGCAGAGTTTCATCTTAATAATATATCTAATGGTTTCTCAGGAAGCTATATGATTAATTTTGCAAATGGAGTACCAACGCAAGATGAACGTTTATCTATAGAAAGAAGTCTACATAATAAATTTGGTGGAAGTTCAAATAGTGGCAAAATGGTAATTACGTTCTCAGATGATAAAACTAGAACACCTGAGATATTTCCTATATCAGTAAGTAATGCCGATAAACAATATTTAGCTTTACAAGAATTACTCGTTTCTAACATACTTACAGGTCATAGGTGTACTTCTCCTATGCTTATGGGTATAAAGTCCGACACAGGGCTTGGAAACAATGCTGAGGAGTTAATGAATGCGGCAGACTTTTACTTAAACACAGTAGTCAAACCATTTCAAAATCATATTATAAAAGTCTTAGCTAAGATATTTAAGATAAATAATATGGACTTACCTATTTCTTTTGTTCAGCTTAAACCGATTACTTCTAAGTTTACTATTGAAGATATGAGAGCAGTTATGACACAAGATGAAATTAGAGAAGAACTTGGATTACCTGAACTAGAAAAAGAAGAAGTAGTAGAAGAAGATTTAGCTAAAGTAGGAATGGTAGATGGTAAACCTGTTTTTGACACTATAGAAGAAGCAGAGAAACAAGCAAAGAAGATTGGTTGTAGTGGTTATCACGAACACGAATACGAGGGTAAGACAGTCTATATGGCTTGTGAATCTCATGAAGAAATGCTTAACTTAGAAAAGACAGAGTTAGATTCTTTCTTAGATACTATGGAAAATATTCCTGAAGATTGGGAATTGATAGCTGAAGAAGTAGTTGATGGAGAACATCAAGATTTTGATTATGAAGCTGAACTTAACAACATAAGTAATATTGAATTAACATCAACAGGTAGAGCAACACCTAATGCAAGAAGTAGTCAAGATGGTTTAAATAAATCTAAGACTGCCTTTTATAAGGTAAGATATGTATATGCTCATGATAATTTCTTAACTAATAAATCAGGAACACAAAGAGAATTTTGTAAAAAAATGATGTCTGCTAAAAAGATATACAGAAAAGAAAATATTTTAAAGATGGGTACAATACCTGTCAATAAAGGTTTTGGAAAAAAAGGTGCGGCTACATATTCAATTTGGCTTTATAAAGGTGGTGCAGAATGTGAACATTTTTGGTTAAGACAAGTTTACAAAGCACCTAAGACAGATGATAATTATGTTTACTATCCTGATAAAATACAAGATGATAAAAACATAGGATATACTAAAGCAAGGTCAGAAGGTTTTACTGCACAAAAGAATGATAACCTAGTAGCAAAAGCACCAAAAAGAATGAAAAATCACGGATACTTAAACCCTAGATAATATGGCAGGATATGTACTATTCATAAGTGAAGATAAATTAAAAGATTCAACTGCAATCAATATGAATGTAGATGTAAACTTTCTACTTCCTTATGTGAAAATCGCACAGAAAAAATATGTAGAAACAAAGCTTGGAACAAATCTGTTTGTAGCTATTCAAGGAATGATTAGTGGGGGTACTATTAGTAACCCTGCAAATGCTAACTACAAGACTTTATTAAATGACTATGTAGCTGATATGTTAGTTCACTATGCTTTCTATGAAGTATTACCTTTTTTAAGATATAAGGTACAAAACAACAATGTAGTTTCCAAGACTGCTGAAAACTCTACACCACTAACAAGAGCAGAAGCACAAGACTTACGTTCAGAAATTAGTAATACTGCACAATTTTATGCCGAAAGACTTGTAGACTATTTATGTAATAATTCTAGTTTGTTTCCTGAATTTTCAACAAATTCGGGAAGTGATGTTACACCAAATTCCAATGCTTATTATCAAGGAATGAATTTAGAAAAGAATTACGGACAGGATAATAAAATAACAATTAGAGATTTTTTAGACACTACATATAATTAATGAAGAAACATTATAAAGTAAAAGAAGTAAATAAAACAAAATTAAAATCATACTTGACAAATGCCAATACAAAAAACAGTACAGGACACTCTCGAAGTAGCAGCAGTAAACGGAACAGTTCTAAGTGTAACAACATTTAGTAATATAGAATTAGCATTAAAAATTCTCTTGCTAGTTATATCTATTGCTTACACGATTGACAAATGGTATAGTCAAAAGAAAAAGCATAATGAAAAAAAGAAAGCTAAATAGCACCAACCCTCGTTATCAAAAGGTAGAAGAAGCAAAGAAAACTACTAAAGTTTTGATTAACAATATTAAAGGGGTAAAAATCTTTGCAGTATTTAATATATAAAATTTGAAACATTTTAAAATATCTGAATTTGATAGTCCTGATTTAAAAGGTAGTGGACAGAAAATGGATAAAGTATTTTTAAAACTCTTAGACCAAGCTAGAGATAGAGCAGAAGTGCCATTTAAAATACTAAGTGGTTATAGGACTATAGAACACAATTTATATGTGGGTGGTAGAGTTGGTTCTAGCCACCTTTTTGGTTTAGCAGCAGACATCTATTTACCTAAAAGTTCTAGGAATAGATTTTTAATAATAAATGCTTTATTAGAAGTAGGTTTTAATAGATTAGGTATAGCTTTTGATAAAGGGTTTATTCATGTAGATATGGATAGAAGTAAGGATAATAATGTCATTTGGACATATTAATTAATTTAAAATAAAAAAAAATGAAAAACTATTTAATTTTAACAATCTTAAAGTCTAAAAAGGTGTGGTTTACAATAGCAGCAATAATTGTACCTTTTATAGCAAGAAGTTTAGATGTAGATGAAGTTCATGTAAGCGAGATGTTTTGGGCTTTAGTTGGATTAACAGGAGCTCAAGGTTTAGCTGATAGCGGAAAAAAATAAAATAAGTTGTCTTTAAAAGGTAAACGATTAAGATTGTCCTCTGAAGAAGTTGAGTTAATCAATGAGTTCAGAGGACAAAACTTAGATAATATAAATGGTAATACAGCATTAGATTTACATATAAAAGAAAGAGGTATAAATAAACAAGACATAGTTAGTGTAAAACACTGGCAAAATATGTCAGGAGAATTAAGATTTTCAATAGTTACAAAAGAAAATTATGATGTTGAGCAAAATAAATTACTTGAAAATATTAAAAGTTTAATTGATAATCATACTCCGGCATATACAACAATTAAAAGAACTAAAGGAGAACATTTATTAGTTATAAACCCAGCTGATATACACATAGGTAAATTAGCAGTAGCATTAGAAACGGGAGACGAATACAACAGTCACATAGCTTGTAAACGCGTTTTAGATGGTGTTACAGGGCTTTTAAGTAAATCTAAGGGGTTTAGTATAGATAAAGTTTTATTTTGCGTAGGGAACGATATATTGCATATAGACAACGTATACAACCAAACTACAGCAGGGACAAGACAAGATGTTAATGGAAAGTGGTGGCAACACTTTGAATTAGCTTTAGACTTATATGTTAAATGCGTAGAAATACTTAGAGAGGTTGCTTCAGTTGATGTAGTGCATTCAATGTCTAATCACGATTATCAGTCAGGTTTTCACTTAGCACACGCACTTAAAAGTTGGTTTCGTAATGCTAAAGATGTTACATTTGATATTAGTGTAGCACATAGAAAGTATTATAAGTATGGTTCTAACTTAATAGGATTAGAGCATGGAGATGGTGCAAAAATGGATAATCTTCCTATGCTTATGGCAAATGAAAGACCAAACGATTGGTCTGATACCAAATATAGATACTGGTATTTACATCACTTACATCACAAAGTTAAATACAAGTGGAGAGATGCAAAAGATTTTATAGGTGTTACTGTAGAATATATGCGTTCGCCAAGTGGAACGGATAGTTGGCATAGCAGAAAAGGTTTCTGTGGAGTGCAAAAAGCAGTAGAAGGCTTTATACATTCAAAAGAATCAGGACAGATAGCAAGGTTAGTACATTACTTCTAGTAATTTCTTTCTATTTAACTTTCTCAACTTTTTAATATCAATATATTACAAGGCACTTATAATCGTTTAAAAGTCCTTAAAATAGCTTATTCATAAAACTTAATTAACATTCTTATTGTTAATAACTTATATAATATTTATGTTAGCATAGTTGTTAATATAAATAATAGTTGTATATTTGCATTATAATTAATAACAAAAACTTAAAAAAATGATTTCAAACTTAACAGATAACCAACTAACAAATAAAATTAAAAATTTACTTAATGAGGATTTCATTAAATGTAATATATTAAATAGCTATACATCTAAGACTATCACTTTAAAATGTAACTGGAATGGAATGGAGTACGATACTAATGTATATTTAGAAAAAATTAATAATCCAAAATACAAATACTGTATTACTGTAGATTCAGATTCTTTTCCTTACTCTGAAGAAGGTATTAAAGAAGTAGTAGATTACATTAATTATTAATAACAATAAAAACAAAAACTATGAAACCAATAAAAATAAAATATAAAATACAAGTAACAGAAAAACCTACATATAATCAATGGGTAAAACATCTAAAAGATTATCAAGTAGAAGTTGGTAACCTTAAAATATATAAACTAAATGGATAAGATACCTACACCTAATCCTTTGACTAAAAAACAATTAGTTGAGATGCAAAAGCAACACGAAAAAGAAAAACAAGAAAGACTATTAACTTATGATAATACTAAGGTAGAAGCTAAATTATATTATTATAAAGGAACTATAGCAGTAGCATCGACTGATTCTATAACACATAAACAATTTTCAGATGTTGTAACAGGGTGGAACTCTGTAGTGATGGTAGGAACACAAAGACAAATGTGTGCAGATAATACAATAGATAATATTACAGGCACGTATTCTTTAAATTTGACAGACAAAATGTTAAAAGCATATAAAGAAAACAATAATCAATTATTAATAATTAAATAAATAAAAACAATGAAAGGAATAATAATAAGTAATAACAATAGCAATATAAAAAAAGCAATTGTACCAAGTGGAACTCATTTAGCTCGATGCTATTCAATGATACACATAGGGACTGTTGAGTGGGAATATAATGGTGAACAAAAATTTACAAATAAAGTAAGATTAACTTTTGAATTACCTAATGAAATGAGAGACTTTTCTGGGGAACAAAAACCTATGGTAATTAGTAAAGAATATACTTTATCAATGCACGAAAAATCTAATTTAAGAAAAGATTTAGAAATGTGGAGAGGTAAACAATTTACAAATAAAGAATTAGCGCATTTTGATTTAATGTTAATGCTTGAAGAAGGTTGTAATTTAACTGTAATACATAAAACAACAAAAGCAGGAAATGAATTTGCTACAATTGGTGGTTTATCTTCTTTACCTAAAGGTATTGAATGCCCAAATCAATTTAACCCAACGTTTATATTTAATTACGGAGAAAATTTTAATGAAGAATGGTTAGAAGACCAACCAGAATGGATTCAACATCAGATTAAAACAACTCCAGAATATTCTAATAAATTAAATCAACAAAAATTTAAATCAACTACTGAAAACGATTTACCATTTTAATATGACAGATAGAGAAAAATTTGAAACTATTTGCGACCTTACTACTCAAACAGTAGGGTTGCAACAAGGTTCTTTAGCTTATAAAACTAGAAAGCAAAATATACTAGTACCTAGAATGGTAGCAACTGTAATAGGTATTTTAACTAAAGACATTCATGTAACTATAATTGCTGATATAATTAAAAAAGATAGAACATCTGTTTTGCATTATAGGAATACTCACAAATTTAATTATTCTAGTTTTCCGATATATAGAGATACATTTAACAAAGTTTGGAAAGCATATAAAGAACTAGAAAAAGTTAAGCTAGTATTTTCTGATAAAGAAGAATTGTCAAGATATTTATTAGATGCAGGTGTTAAGATTGTAGCTAAACCACAAGTAAAGATTAAAGTAACAAGTGGTAAGTATAAATACTTAGTGCCTACTACCTATTTGAATTTCTCAAATAATATTGATATAATTAAAAAATCATTAAAAGATTATGATTATTCATACGACATTATAACAAAATGAAATCATTATTAAGTAGTAGTGCATTTTTAGTTTTAAATAAAACTTTAGCTAAAAATTTAGGATTAAAAGAATCGGTTTTATTAGCAGACTTAATAAGTAAAGAAGAATACTTTATTGATAATGGAATGACTGATGGTTGGTTTTTTAATACAGAAAACAATATACAAAAAGACACTACACTTACTCCTTATCAACAAAGAAAAGCTATTAAGAAATTAAAAGAACATAATATAATTATAACAAAACGAATTGGAATTCCTGCTAAACAATACTTTAAAATAAATGAAGAACAAGTTATAAAATTTCTTAACAACAAGTTATTAAATAAATCAACAACTATTAATAATAATAAAAAAATAATATTAAATAATAATATATATAAAAAAGAAAAATTTTTAAATGATGTTATGTTATTTGATTATCCTAAAGAAATGAAACAAGATTTTATTGATTATTGGACAGAAAAAAGTTCTGATAGAATAAATGCTAAAATGAGGTATCAAAAACAATCTACCTTTAATGTTAAGTTGCGACTTAAAAGGTGGTCAAAAAATTTTAATAAGTGGAATACAAAAAAAACAGGCACATCAAAATTAGATGCGCAAATAAGCGAATGGGAAAAAGCAAAGAAATATATAGAAAAAATATAATAGAACTAGATGACTACTTTGCCTATAGTGGTAAAATAGAGATAGACGGTAAGTTTGTAAAGTCAAGTGATGATTTAATATATCATGAAAAATCTATTATAAAAAACGATATGAGTAAGTATAAATTAAAAAACTATTATGAAAACACTTCAGGAAGAAAACACTAAAGAAATAATTGCAAAGGTCTTGGACTTAGTAGCAAAGACTTCAGTTGAGTTAGGACACAGAGCAGATGCTAAGACAATGGCATCACTATCACAAATATTTGCACAAGACTTACAAAAAGAAAACAGGTTTAGGCGAATGACATTTAATCAAATACAAGATGCTTTTCACATTGGGGTTAGGTATTGTGAGTTTGAACCTTTTTTAAATATAAAAACATTTTTCAGGTGGATTATTGAACATAAGAAAAAAGTGAATGATGCTTACTATCAAGTACATACACTAAATAAAAACCCTAACCAAGTTCCTTTTTATCAGGAACCTTTAAAATTATTAAAATGAAAACAATAAAAATTACTAAAGAAGAAATTAAAACAGGTAAAGATGCTATTAAATGGCATTTAAAAAACTATGGACATATTACAAGTTTAGAAGCTATAAGAGAATATGGGGTAACCAGACTAGCTAGTATTATATGGTATTTAAAAGAAGAAGGTTACACTATACATACAGAAGATTTAAAAAAGATTACAAGGTTTAATAGAACAACTACTATAGCTAAGTATCTTTATTTTAAACCAAAACCGCAGTTTGAACAAAAACTTATATGGGGATAAAAATTAAAAATTAAAAAAATGAATAAATATTATATACTGTTAAATAAAATTATTAATACAGGATTAAAACAAAAAAACAAAAAAGGAAATATTAAATATTTAATAAATGAAGTTTTATCAATGAATGTTAATGATTTAAATAAAATATTTAATGAACATAGAATAGCTAAAAAAAAGCTTAAAAACGAATTAGATTTATATTGTAAAGGAGTTAATGATGTTTTAGAATATAATAAAGTTAATATTAATTGGTGGGATTATTGTAAGCCAACAATGATTAATACTTATCCTAAATATTTTAAAAAATTACCTAAATTAATTAATAAAATAAATAAAGAAAAAAGACCATCAAAAAATTATATTTTATTTATAGGAGAAACAGGAATTGAAACAAGCCAATTGCCATGTTTATCTTTATTTCAATTTCAAATTAGTAATAATAAATTATATATAACAGTATATCAAAGGTCAGCGGATAGTAATTTAGGATTGCCTAGTGATATTTATCACGCATATTTAATTTCAAAAATGATTGATATTGAATTACAAAATATTACTTTTTTTATTGGTAATGCTCATATATATGAAAATAATATAGATAAAACAAAATTATTATTAAAAGGAGAAAATGTAAATTTTAAATTAAATACATAATTTTTATGAAAAAATCTTTAAGTAAATTAAAAAAAGATTTAGATAAATGGTTTAGTTTATATATACGGTTAAGAGATAGTGATGATAATGGTATAACAAAATGTTTTACATGCGGTAAAGTTGATTATTACAAAAAACTTCAAAATGGTCATTTTCAATCACGAAGACATAATGCAACTAGGTGGGATAATAAAAATTGCCAAGTGCAATGCGTAAAATGTAATATGTATTCTCAAGGAGAGCAATATAAGTTTGGATTATATATTGATTTAAAATATGGTAAAGGAACAGCAGAAGAATTAGAAATATTATCAAAGCAATCATATAAAGTTACAAGAGGTGAATATGAAGACTTTATTAGTTATTACAAGCATATTGTTAAAAACTTAAAAAAAGAAAAAAATTTACAGTAATTATTTATTTATATTTGAAATATGACAAAACCAATATTTGCTGATGCTACACATGAAATTTTGATTAATGACTATATAAAATTAATGTTAACCTTTGCAAAAGAAATTTCTAGTAAAAGTAAATATCAAAATTTTAAAGAAGTTATGGAATTAGTTATAGAATATCATAATAGTTATGGCGAAGATGTAGAGCAAGGTAATTGGAACGATTGGTTAATGATTATACCTATAAATACTTCTGTTATGGTTAATGGTTACTTTGCCGGTATATATACAAAAAGAAATTCTGAAATAATTAAGTCTTATAAATTATTATTAGATAATAGTTTAGAATTATTAGTTAGAGATTTACGAGAAATAAATTTTAAAAATGAATGAAATATATCAGGTCGTAGCAGATTGTAGAAAAACATTTATTAAAATGTCTTATGCATTTACGCAAGATATAAATGAAATTGAAAATGTAGTGCAAGAATGTTTAATGTATTTTTTACAAATGAATCCTGATACATTAAAAAAAATATACATAAAAGATGGAACAAAAGGTATTATAAGTTATGGGGCTGTAATATTAAGAAGAAGTTATACAAGCTCACGTAGCGCTTATTTTTATAAGTATAAAAAATATTATACACATATTGATACAAACTATAGCAATGCGACATATGGTGCTAAAGATAGAAATGACGACCAAAATAAAAAAAATTTATATAACATACCAAATATCGATGAATATCAGAAATGGCAAAAACTTGAACAGATTGATGAAGCATTAGATGATTTTTATTGGTACGATAGAGATGTTTTTAAGCTCTATTATTACGAGGGTAATACACTAACAGGACTTGCAAAAAAGACAGGCATAAGTAGAAATAGTTTATTTTCAACTATAGATAAAGTAAGAGAGCAAATTAAAGAATTAATAGATGAATAAGTTTTTTGTAAGTGATGAGGTTTACAAAGACAGACTAGACATTTGCAAGAGTTGTGATTATTATTTTAGACCTACAGGTTCTTGTAAAGTGTGTTTATGTTTTATGTCAATTAAAGCAAGAATTTCAATAATGGAATGTCCTCAAAAGTATTGGCTAAAAACAAATGAAATAGATAAAGAGATAGATTTACCTGAAGAATTAATTAAAGAAGTAATATTAATTTGGGAAGACGTTAAGACAGGTGTAGCTAAAAACCAAGCAGTAAAAAAAAGAATGATAACATTATTTAATACAATCTACGGAACTAATTACGACACAGGAACAAGTTGTGGGACTTGCCTTAATGATTGTTTTAAAGGAATAAAAAGAATATATGAAAAATATAGATAAAACACCAAATTATTATAAAGGAAAAATATATGGTTATAAAGCTTTTGATATTATAGAAGATTACGAATTAAACTATAATTGTGCAACTGCTTTATCATATATATTAAGAAGTGATAGAAAGCATAATACTCCAAATGAGTGTTTACAAAAAGCTATAGACCATTTAAATAATGAATTAAAAATATTAAATAATAAGAAAAAAAAGAATGTAAGATTAAATCATATATAAAGGAGAGTAGGCATAATGCCGTAATAATTGATTAAATGTTTTTTATACTCTCCTTTATTTTTAAAACAAAAACTATGTTAATATATCAATGTAACAAATGTGAAATAAAAAAACAATTAAGTAAAATTGTAATGAAAATAATTGACAACAAAGTTTGTCATATTGGGTCAGAATGCCCACAATGTGGAGAATATATGCAAGAGGTAGAAAAAGAGTTTGGTGGCTTTCCTTCACTTAAAAGAACAGAACCTACTTTATCAAATAGAAAAAATAATCTATGGAGTAGAGCAAAAGACAGACTATTGTAATGAAATTTGTAATACATGATAACAATGATAAAATGCAATTAGTAAACTATTTAAAAGAAATGCAAAGTCCATATACAGTAGAGGTGAAAAAACATAGAAATACGCGGTCAAATGTACAAAACAATTATTATTGGAAATGTATAGTTCAAGTATTAGCACAAGAGTTAGGTTACTTTAATGACGAAATGCACGATATATTAAGAACAAAGTTTCTTAATGAATGGGAAATGGTAGAAATAAATAATAAAAAAATAGGACTTAATAAAATAATAAGTACAACATCTTTAAACACAAAAGCATTTGAAGTTTATGCTGAACAAATTAGAATATGGGCATTATCAGATTTAAATATAAGATTAATGCTTCCAAACGAATACAACTAATTTCTATTATATAATAGAATTGATTAATCAATCTTTTTCAATTATGGATAAAAGAATAAACAACGGAGGTAAAAGAGAAGGAGCAGGGCGTAAAGGTAAATCTGAAGAACAAAAGTTAATAGAACACTTAACACCTATGAACGCTGATGCTTTAAAGTCATTAGATATAGGTTTAAAAAATAAAGAACAATGGGCTGTTAAATTATTCTTTGAATACTTTTATGGTAAACCACAACAGAGAGTAGATGTTACAAGTAATAGTGAAACACTAAACATACCTATAATAAACTTTGTTGATTCCGAAACTGAATAAAAAATATAGTGTTTTATTTTCATCTAACTGTAGATATTATATAATTACAGGCGGTAGAGGTTCAGGTAAATCATATGCTGTTACAGTGTTTTTAACATTACTTACAATGACACAAGGTATAAGAGTTTTGTTTACAAGATACACTATGGTATCAGCTCACTTATCTATTATACCTGAGTTCTTAGAAAAGATAGGACTATTAGGGTTTGATTCTATATTTAGTATAAATAAATCAGAAGTAGTTAATACATCAACAAAAAGTGATATACTATTTAGAGGTATAAAAACATCATCAGGAAATCAAACCGCTTCTCTTAAATCATTACAAGGTATATCTTGCTGGGTACTTGATGAAGCTGAAGAGCTAATTGATGAAAACATATTTGATACTATAGATTTGAGTATTAGGGAAAAAAAAGTACAGAATAGAATTATACTTGTCTTAAACCCTGTAACAAAAGAGCATTGGATATATAAACGATTCTTTGAAGAAAGAGGTGTTTTAGACGGGTTTAATGGAGTTAAAGACAATGTATGCTATATACATTCTACATACTTAGATAATAAAGCTAACCTATCTAAAAGTTTCTTAGAAAGGATATATAGATTAAAAGACATTAACTTTAAAAAGTATCAGCATAAAATTTTAGGAGGTTGGTTAGATAAAGCAGAGGGTGTTGTATTTGATAACTGGACAATAGGAAAATTTAATCCTGATAATTTACAAACATCATGTGGAATGGACTTTGGTTTTTCAGTTGACCCTGATAGTCTTACTGAGATTGCTATAGATAAGAAAAAAATGAAGATATATCTTAAAGAACATATTTATCGTAATGGTTTAAAATCTCACGAGTTAGCTAAAATAATATTAGCAAAGGTAGAAAATAAACTAATTATAGCAGATAGTGCTGAACCTAGATTAATAGAAGATTTAAGATATTTAGGTGTTAATATAAAACCTGTAAAAAAAGGAACTATAGAAAGTGGTATAACTCGTATGCAAGATTATCAATTAATAGTTACTTCTGAATCAACAAACATAATTAAAGAACTAAATAATTATGTGTATGCAGATAAAGGAAGTAAATTATATGTTGATAGTTATAATCACGCAATAGATGGAATAAGGTATAATGTAATTTACCATTTAGATAATCCAAATGCAGGAAAATATTTTGTGCAATAAAAAAGGTGCAATCCGTAAGAATTACACCCTTAATAAACAAAAACTTTATGAAAACAGAATCAAATATACAACTATAAACTAAATAAACAATAATTCTATTATATATTATGCGATTAAAAATAAACAAAGATGGCAACGAAAGTGTTTACACAATGATAAACAGTTGGAATGATGTAACACTTGATAAATGGGTTAAGTTGATTAATAAAAAGAACGAAACCAAAAGCGAAGAAGCAATAAACACAATTAGTGTATTGTCAGATATTCCTAAAAAGCTTGTTAAAGAATTAGGTATAAATGACATAGCTAACATACTACAAAGAATTGCAAAGATGCAAGAGAGTTCAAGTAGTAGATTAAAGAGAATTATTAAAGTAAATGATATTGAGTATGGTTTCCACCCTAACTTAGAAGATATTACTTTAGGAGAATATGCAGACATAGAAACGTATCTAAAAAATGGTATAGAAAATAACCTAGCTAATTTAATGGCAGTTCTATATAGACCTGTTATAGAAAAAGATGGTAGCAGTTATTCTATTGAAGCTTACGGAGTTAGTGATATGCGAATGAGAGCAAAGAAGTTTACCAAGATGAAAGCAGCAGATGTCAATAATGCTTTGGTTTTTTTTTGGACTTTAGGGAAAGAACTGTCAATGATTTTGCTGCCGTATTTAATGGAACAGAGCAGGGAAATACTGAACAAAGCACAGATGACCAATTTGCTGACAAGTGGGGTTGGTTCGGGGTAATGTATAGACTAACTAATGGAGAGATAATTAATTTAGAGAGAATAACTAATCTAAGTCTTTATGAGTGCCTAACATGGCTTACTTATGAAACAGATTTAAACGAAACAAAAGCAGTACAAAGATGACATACTTTAAAGACTATAATAATACAGTAGACACCTTAAAACAATTAGGTGCTAATCATTATCAAATACAGACTACAACAACAGGAGATTTGTGGGAAATAGACTTAGAGAAAAATACTATGTTTCCACTAATGCACATTAATCCTGTCAATGCAGTAGCAGGTACTCACGAGATGACACTTAACTTTCAAATCTTTATTATGGATTTAGTATTTCCTGACCAATCAAACGAGCAAGAAGTATTATCAGATTGTCTCCAGATTTGTAATGACTTAATAGGTACGTTTAAAAATGGAGAAAGCCTTTTATTGTCTAATCAAGGAGTAAATGCTTTGCCTAAATACTTTACAGAAGGAGATATAACTATAGAGCCATTTACAGAACGATTTGATAGTGCAGTAACAGGTTGGGTATTTACTCTGCCTGTAGTGATAGAAAATGAATACAACACTTGTATAGCACCACAATTAACTACAGATGCAATACATTAATGTTTAAATTTAAAATAGGAAAATTAACAATACAACTAATACCACCAAAGATAAGTTATGAATTATGAAGATTTAATAGAGAAGCTAGAAGCAATTAGTATAGAATTAGAAACATATAATGACTATCCTGAATCTGCTAGTAACAATGCAAAGAGAGCAATAGAATGGAAAGAGAAAAATGGGAGTGATTGTGGAACTAGAGTTGGTTGGACTAGGGCATCACAATTAGCAGGTAAGAAGAATATAAGCAGAGATACAATTTCAAGAATGGCATCATTTAAAAGACATCAGCAACATAAAGATGTACCTTATTCAGAAGGTTGTGGGGGTTTAATGTATGATGCTTGGGGTGGAACATCAGGAATAGAATGGGCAATTAATAAATTAAAACAAATAGATAAAAAATAATTATGGCAGATTTAACGACAACTTTAAGTGAATCAGTAGTATTAAATGGTGCAGTTAGAGGAACAACAAACACAGTAACAACTACAGGAATTAATAACGTATATGAAAGAATTGTAACTTGTACTATAGATGAAACAACACATCTAGCAACTTTTGATTCTGATTCTTTTGGTTCAGCAGTTCAAATTGACAAACAAGATGTTAGGTACATTAGAATTACTAATCTTGATGCTACTAACACTTTAGAATTAGCAGTAGTTGGTGCAGCTACTAATTATCAAGTATTATTAAAAGCAGGTCAATCACATATACTTTGTGCTGCTAGTACAGTTATGTTAGCAGAAGCAGATACATCTCCTAGCTTTGGCACTATGGCTGACTTAACAAGCATACAAGTACACCCTGTTGCTACATTAGATGTAGAGATATTTGTGGCTAGTGTATAATGAAAGCATTAGAACGATACTTAAATAGTTTCGGTAAGAGTGTAGTAAATAAATCAAAGGGAATACTTAAAAAAAAGAACAAAGTAGTTACAGGAAATCTTTTAAATAGTATTAAATTTAAATTAGTTAATACACCTGTCGGAGTTAATGTAGAGTTCAGTATGTTAGATTACGGAGAGTTTATAGATAAAGGAACTTCAGGTAGTCAAAAGAAAAGAACTTATGTAGATTATGAGGGCAAAAGAAAAAATAGTCCCTATTCGTTTGGTAAGTCAAGAGATGGGGGTTTAACTAGAGGTTTAGATAAATGGATTGTAATGCGAGGTATAGCACCTAGAGATGCAAAGGGTAGGTTTATATCAAGAAAGAGTTTAAAGTTTTTAATGGCTAGAAAAATATATACACAAGGACATGATGGTTTAAGCTTTTTTCAAAAACCATTAGGATTAGAGTTAAGAGGATTTGCATCAAATATAGGTAAAGCAGTTAAACAAGACATATTAAATAATTTAAGAAAATGAGTTTAGTAATAGAACAAAGACCATTATACAGAACAATGCCTGTTGGTCAGGATATAATATTTGCAGTATCAGAAAATGATATAGTAGCTAATAAATTCAGGGTAAAGTTTGTTGCTGAAATGTTTGTTGCTGATAGTCTTTCAGGAACATTTAATGTATTAAGCAGGGTAAACACTTTAAAAGTTACACCTAATAACAAAGGGGTAGGTATATTTTCTTTACAACCATTTTTAGAAAGTTATGTAAGCCCACAATATGAAGGCACAGATTTTGATGGTGTGTTTTATAGTTCATATAAAGGAGATGCTTTTACTGAAGATAATGAACACCCTATACACTTAATAGACAAGTATTCTTGTAATAAAAATAACTTTAGATATTTTGGGGTTTCTTTTAATGTTCAATGGTATGATACTGCTACATCTTCTAATTTACAAACTTTTACTGCACCAATATTAAGCCAACAATATATGGTTTATAATGGGGTAATTGATTATGATGCAGTATTACAATCTATTCAGGGTAATTATGGTTTTAATCTAAACAAAGATAAATCAGTATTAAATAACTATTATGGAACTTTAGGTAAGTTTTTAAGTGATGCACCTTTAACTCAATATGCAAAATTAACTGACTATGGAACTATATCATTTTTAAATTGGTTAAACACATCATCTTATGGTTTTGAAGTAGGGGGTACAAGTGCTACTGCTAATATGGTAAAAAAAATACAAGTAAGTTTATTTAATAATTTAGGTAATCAAATGGGTGCTTTTAATATAGATTGCACAACTGCAAATGGTGGTTTTCAATATAATAATGATGATGCACTAACAAGAATAATGTATTTTGGTGGTTTTCCTGCTAATTTTGATGGTGCAGGTTATAGTATATGGAACAGTTTTAAAGCAAATACTTCTTATTACACTTTAGTTGCTTTTGATGATAATGATGATGCTATTAGTCAAACATATACAGTCAATATAATTGGTAATAGTTGTAAGGGTTTTGAAAGCGTTAGACTAACTTGGCTTAATAGCTTTGGTACTTGGGATTATTATACGTTTAAAAAGAAGTCAGTAAAGTCTTTACAGACTAATAGAACATCATACACACAACAAAGTGGTACTTGGAATGAAAGTAAATTTAGAATCAGAGGATATAAAGGTGGTAAGAAAAACTTTAGGGTAAACACTAAACAATTAATAAGTATAAATACTGACTTTATAAATGAAGATGAAGCAGTGTGGTTTGAAAACCTAATAAACAGTACAGATGTATATATGCTTAATGGTTATGATGGTAGTTTAGATGATAATAATTTTGGTATAACAAACAAATATGTAGAACCTGTTTCAGTAACTACATCAAGCTATACAAGAAAGACAAAGGCAAATGATAAATTAATTCAATATACATTTCAATTAGAAAAGACACATAATAAAAAATCTCATTCTGTATAATGTCAGTACAATTAATATTATTTCCTCAAAATTATAAAGGTTATTCTGCAACACAAGTAACCCCTAATAATGAATATGTAGCTGATAAAACACAATTCTTGACTTTGTTAAATCATAGTGGTTATGATTCTTCTGATGTATATCCTGCTGCTGATGCTATTAACAATGACCTAGCTATTGCATCTTGGAAAAGATACAGGTCTTTTTCTAACCCACAATGGTCAGATGCACCTATGCCTTCAAGAAGTAATGCAAATAGATTAGAGTTATACTGTAATGCAGGTGCTTCAGCTTCACAAAGTGGAGTGTATCAGAGAATAGTAGGTTTAACCCCTTATGTAAACTATGATTTAAGCATTACTATAACACAAGCAAGTTCAGTAGGTGGTATTATATCAATAGGAACACAAGGGGCAGGAAACATTACAGTCACACCAACAACTCTACAAGACGGAACTTTCTACACCCCTTTAGGGGCAAGTGCAACAGGAATACAAACTGTTACTTTTCAAGCAGATTCATCTGATGAAATATTATTAGTAAACTATACAAATAGTGGTGGTTCAACAGTACATATAGGAAAAATTAGTATTACTGAATCAGCACAACAACCAACACAAATATTTTCAGACTTGAATGATGGGCAAGTTATATGCGACTTATATGAAGAAGAAGATATACCTTTAAATCTTTCTGTTGATGACTTTAAAAATGTGGCTGAAAAAGTACAAAGTTATTCCAAAGACTTTAATCTTCCTGCTACAAAAAGAAACAATAAAATATTTAACCAAATATTTGATGTAACTAGAGTTGATGATGGGGTTAATTTTAATCCTTATGTAAAGACTAAGTGTGTTTTAAAGCAAGATGGTTACACTTTGTTTGATGGTTTTCTTAGGTTAATAGATATATCTAATAAAGAAGGAGAAATCAGTTATAACGTAAACCTATATGATGAAGTAATAGCCTTAGCAGATATTTTAAAAAATAGAAAATTTCAAGACCTTTCAGGAACTTTTGCAGAGTTAGAACATGATTATAACAAATCTAATATTAAAGCTAGTTGGACAGGGGGGGTAACTTTGACTAATCCTTTAGGTGCTGATTCATTTGCAGGTAACCAAGGAGATACAACAACAGAGGTTATTAAGTACCCATTTGTTGATTGGACAGGTAATATACCATTAGCTATTAGCACCAACTTAGGTTTAGGAACAGGACCTATTAATAGTAGACCTGAATTAAATGCACTTGAAGATGCTTTTAGACCTTTTATAAACTGTAAATATCTTTTAGACAATATATTTTATAATGCAGATTTTACATATACATCTGTATTTTTAAATAGTGATAGGTTTACTAAGTTGTTTATGGACTTTAACTTTACAGGAGAAACACCTAGTGAAACAATGATAGGTAAGTATGGTTTTCAAGCAGGCATAACAACAATATTTTCTAATACAACCTATCAGAATATAGCACCATTAAATAGTATTAACTTTACAAATCAAGTAGGTTGGAACAATACTCAAAAGAAATTTGTTGGTCAATCAGACAACGTAGGTTATAGAATAGATTATTATATACACTTTAGAGGTGCGGCTACTAATACTGTAGACCATAGAATAATTAGAAAAGATAGTGGTGGGAATATTATACAAACTTATTATAGTAATAGTTTTAGCACAACCTCAGGAAATTCAGTACTTTGGAATAACACTTTGTTTGCGACTATAAACACAAATGAAACTATAGAATTTCAATTTAAAAGTAGCACAAACAATGGTGTTTCTTTGTTTCAAGATGGTGCTAATGGTACTTCTTTTCACGTTTCTGTAGGTTTAACTACTGTTGTTAATACCACTTTATTAAATAGTAGGAGAGGAGATTTAGGTCAATGGGATTTTTTAAGTGGTATATTAACAATGTTTAATTTAGTAACTATAAAAGACCCTGACAACCCTAAAAATATAATTATAGAACCATATTCTGATGTATTTATAAACCATAGCAATAGTGGGGTGCTTACTGATTTATCTTTAGCTTCAAGGGGTATTAAATATGATTGGACTGAAAAAGTAGATGTAACCCAAATTGACCTCAAGCCTTTAGAATTAATTAAGCAAACAACTTTTAAGTATGAAGAAGATGATGATGATTATGCTTTTAGAATATACAAAGGGGGTACAGGGGGTAAGTTATATGGAGAAAAAATATTTAGAGAACAAAATATGACTTTGTTAGAAGGGGAAGAAGAAATAATAGCCACCCCTTTTGCTGCTACTGTTATTAAACCTTTATTTGACAGGTACCCTAATCTATTAACACCATCAATATATAATAGTAATGATGAACAAACAGAATTTGAAGGTTTCGACAATCTACCTAGAATATTATATAACAATGGGCAAAAAACTATTGGAGCATCATATTATATACCTGCACAAAATGGTTTAACAAGCGAAAATCAATCTAATTTCTTGCAGTTTAGTCATTTGTCAGAAATAAACCCAACAACCTCAACAACAGAAGATTACAACTTTGGTGCTAGTCAATTAATACAACCTGCAGGGGTGCCTTTTGTTCCTGCTGCTAACTTGTTTAATTTATATTATGCACCTTATTATAATGAATTGTATGACAGTAATACAAGGGTAATGAAACTAAAAGTAAATCTAACACCTGCAGATATTAATTCATTTAATTTTTATGATAGTGTTATGATTCAAAACCAAGTATATAGAGTAAATATGATAGAGTATAAGCCAAATGATTTATCAACTGTTGAATTTATATTAATAACATAATGGAATTTAAAAAAGGAATTACTATAAAACCAAAGGTAATTAATTCAGTGGGAGAAGTAATTTTCACTGATGGAACTAATGATGTTGTGGCTAATCAAAGAGTTTGTGAAGCCTATGGTTACAGGTATAATGCAGGTAAAGGTACTTGTGAAGCATTTATTTATAATTCTAAAATAAATAGAACTTCTAATGATGTGCATAATATAATAAAAGGTTCTAGTAACACAACTAATTCAGGTACTGAAAATACTTTTGTATTAGGTAAAAACAACACAACTTTTGGAGAGAATAAAAACAGTATAGTTGTAGGAGAAAATAATCAAATAGCTAACCAAATAAATAATGCAGCAGTAATTAGTGGTACTTATGCTGAAGCTACAAATCAGGGAGAATTTGTTTTAGGTGGTGGTGGGTTTAATGAAGCAGTAGGAATGGCTCAGACTTCATTTATTCAACAATCAGGAAATACAACAGATGGAACTGAAACTGCTTTACTTGTTCAGTATTTACCCTTAACATATATACAAAAAGTAGCTAATTCTGTTATAGGTTTTGAAGCACATGTTATAGGTGTAAACACAGGGATAGGAGAAGGTACTGCAGGAGAGTATGGTTATTTTAAATTAACAGGTGGGGTAAAGTTTACAAATGGATTAGCATCTTTTTACGAAGTTAGTGTTACTGCTATGGTTTCTCACGGACATAGTGGTTTAAACCTTACAGGAACTATGAAAGATGTAACTGCAACATCATTTGGTGTTCACGTTACAGGATTAGCAGAAACATATATACAATGGACTGCAGATATTAAATTATTTAGAAATAACATACAACAAACTTTTTAAGATATGGCAAACGAAGAAGTAGTATTTAATGTAAAATCAAATATAAAATCAGTTACTAAAGATACTGAAGATTTAAACAATGTTTTAGAAGAACAGAAAGATATTCTAGTTGATTTACAAAGAGAAGAAATACAATTGCAACAAAAAAGGGCGGGAATGTCTGATTATGAAGCAAGTATATCAGGAGTAGACAAAAGACTTAAATTGCTTAAAGGTTCTATTAAAGACCAAACATTTGAAGTCAAACAATTAACGAATCAACAAAAAGATAATACTAAAGCATTAAAAGAAACAAGTAATGCTGCAGAAGAAAGTATAGGTAATTTTAGAATAATGGGTGTTTCTTTAAATGGTATAAAAGCATCATTTGGAAAAATAATACCATTAGCTAAAACTATGTTTGGTACTATTAGAGCAGGTTTAATAAGTACAGGAATAGGTGCTTTATTAGTCGCCTTTGGTTCTTTAGCTTCTTATTTTACAAGCACAAAAAAAGGTGCAGACCAATTAAAAGTAGCATTTGCAGGAATCGGTGCTACTATAGATGTTTTAAGAGATAGATTGTCAAAAGTAGGAGAAGCTATTAGTTTAGTGTTTTCAGGAAAATTTGCTGAAGCAGGAGATTTACTTAAAGAAAGTGTTACAGGCATAGTAGCTGAAATAAAAGAAGAAATAAAAGTAATGACTGACCTTGAAAAGCGAACACAAGCTTTAAGAGATGCAGAAATGGCTTTTGCAATACAAAAGGCAAAGACTAGACAAGAAATTGAAAAGGCAAGACTTGTAGCAGAAGATGAGACTAAGAGTGCTAAAGAAAGATTAGATAATCTTAAAAAAGCACTAGAGTTAGAGGAACAAACAACAAATAGAGAGTTAGAACTAGCAAGAGAAAAAGTAGCTATTCAAGAAGAACAGATGGCAGTATCTGAAAACCTTGTAGAAGATGAGAAAAAATTAACTGATTTAAGAGTAGAATTAATATCAAAAGAAACTGCTTCTGTCAAAATGCGAAGAAGGGTAGTAACTGAGGTAAATGCTTTAGAAAGGGAAATAGCTGCCGAAAGAAAACAAAGAGCAAAAGAGAGGGAAGATGCTATAAAAAAAGAACAGGAAGAATTAAAAAAGTTAATGGACTTACAACTTCAACAGTTAATGGCTTTTGAAGACCAAAAAACTAAAATGTCTAATCAAATTGCTTTATTAGAAATAACTAATGAACAAGAAAAACAAGATAAAATATTATCTATTCAGCAAGAAGCAGAAAATACTGCTATAACTAATTTAAAAATATCAGATGCTGAAAAATTTGAATTAAGAAAACAATTAAATGCAAAATATGACATTTTACGAAAACAAAATGTAGAAAACGACAAAAAAGCTAATAAAGAGAACACTATGAACACTTTATCAGCAGTTTCAGGGCTTTCTAGTGCATTAAGTGGGTTAGCAGGAGAGAATAAGGCATTATCAGCAGGAAGTGCTATAATAGACACCTATGTAGGTGCAAATAAGGCATTGGCACAAGGTGGTGCATTAGGTTTTGTGTCGGCAGCAGCAGTTATTGCAACAGGTCTAGCTAACGTTAAGAAAATATTTAGTACAGATGTGGGAACAGGTGGTGGTGGTTCTGTGCCATCATTAACAGATGCAACTCCTGCACCTGAAATGCTTAGTGGAAGGTTTGAATTAACTCCACCAACAGAACAACAACCTGTTCAGGCTTATGTAGTTACAGATAACTTGACAGACAATCAGAATAAACTTGCTTATATCCGTAGGAGAGCAACAATTTAAAAATCAAATATTAATTAATTAAATCTATTATATATTATGCCTTGTAAACAATGTGGAAAAAAATGGAAATGGGGAGAAAAAGGAGAGTGTAAATACGATTCTAAAGAAGCTTGTGAAAAAGCAAACCCTAAGCACTATGAAAGTCTTAAAAACACTAAGATAGTTGAACTAATAATAAGTGATGATAGCGAAGAACTAACTATTGATGCTATTAGTCTTGTAACAAGTCCTGCTATAGAGCAAGATTTTGTGTATTTTGGTAAAGAGAAAAACAACTTGACCTTTGCTAAGATAGATGAGGAGAAAAGAATGCTAGTTAGTCCTGCATTAATACCTAATAAACAGATTTTTAGATACGACCCTAACACAGATAGTGATTACTATGTATATTTCTCTAAAGATACAGTAAGACAAGCTGCAGAGTTGTATTTAAAGCATAATAATCATCATAAAGCAACTTATCAGCACGAAGAACGAGTTTCAGGAGTTTTAACTATAGAATCTTGGATAAAAGAGGGAGATATGGACAAATCTAAGATGTATGGCTATGACTTACCAAACGGAACATGGTTTGTGAAGATGAAGATTGAAAATGATGAGATGTGGGAGAAAATTAAAGCAGGAGAATTAAAAGGTTTAAGTATTGAAGGATATTTTATTGATAAGATGGAAAAAATGTCTGAAACTATAAAGCCTACTAATGAAGAAATACTTTCAGCTTTAAATGAAATTATTCAAGATATTAAAAACCAAACAAAAGAAAAATAATTCTATTATATAAAAAAAGAACTAACTATGGATTTAAAAAAACAAATATTAGTAGCACTTGGTCTTGATAATCAAGATGAGGTAGCTTTAGAATATCAAGCAAAATTAGAAGATGGTACTTTAATAGTATCTACTTCTAAAAATTTAGAAGCAGGTGTGGACATATCTGTTTTAACTGAAGATGGTTCAACTATGTTACTTCCTGTTGGAGAATACAAGACCGAAGATGGTCAAAGATTTTCAGTGGAAAAGGAAGGTATAATTTCTGAACTATATTCTGATGAAGTAGAAAAGGAAACAGAAGGAGAACCTGTTAATGAGGAAATGGAAGATAAGAAAGATGAAGATTATGAAGATGAAGCTGATGTGGCTGATTGGAAAGGTATGGAAAAACGTATCAAGAACCTTGAAGATGCAATAGCTGATTTAAAGAAAGACAAAGTAGGGAATGATGAAACTGAAGAATCAGATGTAGAAATGGAATCTGAAACTACAGAAGAACCAACTCCTAAGAAAGTAAAAACTACAGAGGAAATAGAATTTGAATATCAAGCTAAAATTGAAGAATTAAAATCTAAGGTTGTTGAGTTATCTAACCAACCTGCTGATACTCCTGTAGATACTAATAAATTTAGCACAAACAAAAAAGATTTTACTCCTGATTTAAGAAAAATGACAAAGAGAGAAAGAATCTTATACAATTTAACTAATAATTAATTTAAAAAAATAAAAAAATGGCTTTTACAGTAACAAGTAACTATGCAGGTAAGGCAGCAGGGTTTTATATCTCGGCAGCACTAAAAGAAGCAACTTCTTTAGACCACTTAACTGTTTTACAAAATATAAAATTTAAAGAAAATTTGCAGAAGGTAGCAGGTTCATCTTTAGTAAGAAATGCTGATTGTAATTTTACAAATCACGGAACTCTTGCATTAACAGAATCAATTTTAGAACCAAAGAATTTACAAATTAATATGGAAACTTGCAAGGACACTTTATTAAGTTCTTGGGAAGCTGATACTATGAGGGCAGGTGCTATGAATAATAATTCTCCAAAATTTGAGGACTATGTTATTTCATACTTTACACAACATATTGCTGATGCAGTTGAAAGTTCAGTATGGAGTGGTGCTGCTGCAACTAATGGACAGTTTGAAGGGTTTTTAACTGCTGCTACAGGTGCTTTTGCAGTTAATGGTAATGTAGTACAAAGTACAAATGTTGGTGGTGCAGGAACTGCTTATACTGCTTCTAACATTATAGAGAACTTACAGACTATTGCTGCTGCAATCCCATCTACAGTTTATGGTAGAGAAGATTTAAGAATCTATATGAATTGGAAAACTTACAGATTATATGTTTCAGCTATCTCAGCTTTAGGATATGTAAATATGTATTCAATGAACAACGACTATGAAGCTACTTTTGAAGGTATCAAGTTATCAGTTGTTTATGGAATGCCAGATGACCAATTAGTAGCTGCTCAAACATCTAACCTATTCTTTGGAACTGACTTAATTTCAGATACTACTCAAGTTAAGATGCTTGATATGTCTCCACTAGATGGAAGTGAGAATTTAAGATTTGTTGCTAAGTATTCAGGTGGTGTTCAGGTAGGTATCGGTGCTGAAGTAGTACAACACGACTAATAACTAATTATATGGAGAGAGGGTTTTTCCCTCTTTCCTTAACTTTTAAAACAAAAAATAAATGGCTTGTGATTTAACTAGAGGGAGAGGAATCCCGTGTAGAAACCTTATAGGAGGTGTAAAGTATATTTATTTTGCTCAATTTGACCAAGTTGGTGCTATAACAACAACTGCATCTGAAATTACTGATGTAGATATGGGTGCTAACAATATATATAGATATTCAATTAGAAGGGGTAATGCTTCGATTACAGAAACTATTACAGGTTCTACGGAGAATGGTACTGTAGTGTATGCACCTACTTTAAATTTAAAGCTAACAGGGTTAAGTAAAGAAGACCAAAATGAATTAAAATTAATTGCACAAAGTAGAGTTATTGCTTTTGTTCAATTAAATCAAGTATTATCAACTAACGACCACAATGTAATTATGTGTTTAGGTGCAACTAATGGATTAGACCTTAATGCAGGTACTAATGCTTCAGGTGCCGCTTTTGCAGATATGAATGGTTATGAGTGGACATTCGAAGGACAGGAATTTGCACCAATGCAAACAGTATTAGATTATACTGCAACACCATTTGACAATTTAGATAGTGGTGGACAAATACCTATTGTAACTTCTTAATCAGATATTACATATAAAATTAAAGGAACTACTTCGGTAGTTCTTTTTTTTTCCAAACAAATCTGTCTTTTTTCTATTATATAATATGATACATGGACAATATGCACAACCTTATAGATTTTACACTACAACTGAGGAAAAAAGAATAGATAAAGCAGTACCAAGTTCACAGATAAGGTTTTTGTTCAAGTTTACTAATGGTATGGATAGAAATGTAGTTTATGCTTATGGTCAAAGTCAGTTAGTAAACAACAGATATACAAGGGTTGATATGACACCAAATACAACAGAAGATGTATTTACAGGAAATATTGACTTTATGCCTAATGGCTATTGGGAGTATGAGATTTATGAAGTAAGTTGGCAAGATGCAGGTACACCTACAGTAGCAACAGGTTATGCTCCAATAAATGAAACAGATGTATTAACACCACCTGCAGCAGATAAAGGAATAGTACAAGGAAGGGTAGAGATAGGTAAGTTATACATTACAGAAGCAACAGGACAAGAAGAAGTACAGTATGAGGAAT
>WLWE01000550.1_pt1 | contig 31784 bp, 47 predicted proteins | sample 6718301 | NCBI WGS metagenome assembly WLWE01 (sample SAMN12718691, study PRJNA515312) | sponge metagenome | isolation source: marine sponge | host: Mycale hentscheli | place: New Zealand: South Island, Marlborough, Capsize Point | collected 2003-05-01
GTCATATTTCTGTCCGTTGCGCCACTAATATTTTCTTCGTGTGTGTTCAACGTGTTTCCCGTGTCGCCGAATGTTTTAAATTCAACTTTATATGACAAAGACGGATTAACCGGTGGACAAAAGGTTGACAACATATAAGATTCGTCCCTTCTAATTGTAACTTCCGAACGTGAACGGTCAAAATTTGGTATGATTGGATAATTTGTCAAATATCTTTTTGAATTGTGGTTTATACTATAATTCGCTTGAAATGAATCAAATGTTGAATAGTTTGTTCCTTGTGCCGTCACCATTGTTGTCAACCATTCACGATTCGGACAACCTTCGTGAACATAAAAATAATTTGAATAATATGGTGTTGGGTCTATTTCAACCAAACCTTGTGCATTAATAAATTCACGTTGGAATTTTACACGCACACGCCAATTTGCAATATTTTTCCAATTAAACGCCGTCGCTTGTATTGAACCAACCAAACCACCAATTGTCGGTAAATAATCCTTTAATGTGTATTTGGTCAACGTGTTGAATATTTCGGACGGGTCAAAAATAAAATAATCCGGAAAATCTAAATTTGGCGCACAACGATATGTCCCACCAACTTGAACGTCTGTCCCGCCGTCGTCATAATATGCCGTTGCAATAATGTTGACGGTTGACGCGGTTGTGTCAACAATTTGTGTTTTAATTGGAATCAATGTCGAAACCATTCGTCCGTTGGTTGGTTGTATGTTTATAACTGTCGCCACTTTTTATGTTTTAAATTATTATTGAAAAATTATTTGGCAATGCGTCGGAAATTAATCGTGTCACTTCCGTTTCATATATTTTTGATAAATCTTTTACTTTATTATCAATTTCAATTTTAGATTTTGAAACGAAACCCAATTTCGATTTGTCCATTGGATTTCCCAAACCTTCACCGCCTTTTGCCGTTTGTTTTTTTGCTATTGCAAACGCTATTCCACGAACAACGTCATTATCACTTGCAATTCCTTTGACTTTTATCCAATTCATTAATCCTTGAATATAATCGGAATTTCCCGCACCCGTTCGAACACTTGCGTCATATGGAATGTTTGCACCCGTCACACCATATTCAACGTAACGCCAATAAAAATCACCTTTTATTTTTAAAACAAAACCAAATTCATTTTGTGGAATTATTTCGTGTGACAAAGAATTTATTAAATTGCCGGACGCGTTTCTTCTTAACTCAATAAGTTTCAAACCCAACATAACGTTGATTTCGTGTCCAATACTATTTGCAAATTCTAAATTCATTTTTTAAACTTCAATACAATATCGATAAAAATTAAAACCAAACGTCACTTTTATTGACAACAATCGGTCGTTTGACGATTCTTTTAAACGTGTTATTTGTAACGGTGCGGTCATATCAAGATTTTGACCTTGTGTTTCAAAATGATAAAACCAAATATTAAACCAATCCAAAATTGTGTCTTCCATTGTGTCCCAAAATGTTAAAATTGCGGTGTCGTCTGTCACATTATATTGTGACGGCAAAACGTTATAAACCACAATCGTCCAATTAGTTTGCGCCAATATTGTGTTTTTGTTCCAACTTTGTGTTGCAATGGTTGTGTCCGGTGAATAACATAACATTAACGGCAACGTCTTGTTGTGTATATTGTCAACGTCTTGTGGTGTTCCAAAATGAAATTGACCACCGGTTGACGCAACCCAATATTGTTCGAATTTTGAAACGATTTGATTTGTTTTTAATAATTGACCCATAATTAATTTATCTTTTGTTGTTTCGTCTTGCGTTTGCTTTTTGTTTGTGTTCGTCTTCCATTCCTTTTCGAACGGCGTCATTATATTCATTGTTTGCCGTCTTCCAACTTAAATATGTCAACACAACAAACAAATTGGTGTGTCTTACGGAATCAATTGCGTTGTGTGGTGCTTGTGTGAACAAACCCGTTTTTGCAACGTCATATAATGTATTTAACCACCCATATGGTTTCATAATTTCCCAATGTTTTGTTGCGTGTCGGTTTTCAACGCGTTCACCGTCTTTGAATATGTTTGGAAATCTTGTTTGCATATATTTATTTGTTTGCTCAAAAAAAAAACGAACTTCCAAACAATGTCCATTGTTAAATTTTGAAACAATTTTTTCTTTTTTTCAATCAATTGTTCGTCATAAACTTCACCTTTTTCGCGACATAATATTGACATTTGTTCGGCAACAACTGACATTTTTTGTGCGTCTTGTTTGTCCGCAACCATTTCCAATTGTGCCGTTTCTATGTAATCACCAAACGTGTTTGATTCCATATTAATGAATGGAAAAACATAAACTTTATTTTTATAATTAAACGAAAACGCTTTTCCGTGTTCTTCATAATCACCGACGGATTTATTTAAAAAATTCGTCATTAATGTGATTGTTTCATTCATTTGTTTGACGTCTGTTTTATTAATTGTTTCTTCGTCCAAACCGGTCAATTGTGCGAACACTTTTCGATTCGTTCGAATGTTATGCAATTGACGTTCCTTGTTTAATATTTCAATTTGTTTTTCTTCAATTGGTGCGTCTTCCGGTTCTTTAAATGTATTGCGCACAATCGTTGAATAAATTGTTGCGTAATCTTTTAATTTTATTTCATTCCATTTTTCCGGAATGCGACAATTATGTTCGCCAACTTTTAAATTAATCATTTGTTTTTTGTTTAATTATTGTTTGTTTTTTTAAAACTTCACCGCGTTCAATTAAAAATTTTCTTTTACTAATCATTGATTCCAATTCATTAATTGTTTCGTGTATTACGTCAAATAAATCTTCGGTTTCTTCATTAATATAATCTTCATTTTCTTTGTCTTTGATTGCACTTGCAAACCCTATTCCCGCAAACAACAAATAATTTGGAAACATATAAACCCATTCGGTTTCTTCAATTTTCATATTTTCCAATTCTTTTCCAATATTGTTGTGCAACCGTTCCGCATTTTTTATCACCGGTTTAAAATTGTCAAACGCTTGATGATGTTTGTTGTCTGTTATTCTATAAATAAACCCTTGCACTTCGGTCGTAAATACTTCCAAAATCTTTGCGTGTTCTTTATTTATTGTTTTGATGTCCATAATTTGCAAAACTAAAAAATTCTTTTATAACCGTGTCGCAATTTTAAGTTAACCAAAATAAACGATTTTTTGTTTATTTAATTCAAAATAATAACGCATAATTAATGCGTCCGCAATATCCGGTGAATGTCCCAACAATTGTTTGATTTTATCCTTCGGTGTTATTTCCAATTTGTTGTCTTTGTCCACATTGTGTTGTTTAACCATTTCAAATTCCATAATGATTTTATTTTTCAAATCATTGTCATTTGTTTTAATATACACTTCGCCGTTCATAACCATTTGCGCAAATCGATAATAACATTGTGTTTTTAAGTTTCGGAAATTTTCATTGTCCATTGCTTTTGAATTATTGATAAACGATTTACATTTTATTAAATCAACGAACCCACCACCAACACCGTCGGAATCGGCGACAATGTGTGAACGTTGAACGTTGTTTTCTTTTGCAATCTTTTGGACGTAATTAACCAATTCGTCAATTGTGTTTTTGTCAAACGTTTTAATCATTTCACAACGCCAACCGTCCCACAAACAAATCACGGATTTATCACGACCATATCGTGCAACGTCAACGGAAATAAATTTTTGATTGTTTGAACGAACGTGTTCATTGGTGAACAAATCATTCAATGCGTCAATGGAAAACAATTGTCCGTCTTCGTCTGAATATTCCCAATCACCAAACAACAAACGCTTTTGATGTAATACGTCCAAACGTTTCAATTGTTCAATATAATGTTTTGAAATATTTGGATTGTCGGTGACTAACGATTGAACAAACTTGTGATTGTCTTGCAATTCATTTTGTTTATATGGTTTGTAAAATTGCGAATAAATCCAACCTTTTGACGGATTGCACGTCAACAATGTTTTTGGAATTAAATTGTGTTTGTCTAAATTATAACGCATTCGTGATTGAATTACGTTATATGCGGTTGGTGTGATTTCCGTTGATTCGTCAATGAATGCACCGGTGATTTCCATTGAACCCAATGAATCAAAATTTGGGTCACTTGGATAATGAAATAAATCTTTTAATAAAATTTCACTTTTGGTTTGGTGAATTGTTATGACCGATTTGGTTTCATTATAATTGAAATCCACATTGGCGGTCAAACCTTGCATTGCACAAACTTCAAAGAAACTTTTTAATGTTGTTTCCTTTAAATTTTTTAATCGTGAACGTGCAATGACATAACGTGTGTTAGGATATTTCAAACATTGTTTTAAAATCCAATAACAACCCAACAACGATTTGCCACCACCCGCGCCACCACCATATAAAATGACATTGGTTGAATCGTCTTCAAGATAATCAATCGCAATCGTTTGTTTTATTGATAATTTCATTTTCGGCATATGTTTTTGTTTCAATCCAATTAATCGGTTTCCCGTCCATACCGGTCAATTCTTGACGTTCAACATAACCACGTGATTTCCCTTTTGTTTTTAAATAGAATAAAATACACGGAACGTTTCCTTCTTTTATTTGTTTCCATAATTCCGATTCACATATGTCAATTGCAACTTCGGTGATGTCGTCAACCGATTTTGCAAATTCTTTGTCGTCTTGATAATAACGATAAAATGTTGAACGGCTACATTTACCAAAGTGACACGCCAACGTGACGTTTCCCATATTTTGTTCCAAATGTTGCAACAACACGTCCTTTGTGATTGATGTGCGTTTTTGTTCCTTTTTTTTAGATTGTCCCATTTTGTTTCATTTTATACAAAAATATAAATAAAAATCAAATTGTTTTCACATAATAAAGAAAATCTTTATTTGTCACCCTTTATGTCCCAACCTTCGTGATTATAACCACCCAATGACGCAATTGGAACATTTAGACATTCAACCATTGCAAATTCAAAAACCTTTGATTTGTTTTCATACCCTAAAACTTCACCCCAATTTTCACATAATTGTTCCCACATTTCAAATGTGTCTTTTGAAACTTTTAATGTAATGACTTTATCAAATTTTTCTTTTTTGTTTAATTCGCTTTTATCGTCATTCAAATAATCATTCAACGATTCATATTTTTTAAAATCGTCTTTTGGTTTGTATTTATCAAATTCATTATTCATAAATAAATTGTTTTAAATGAAGAATGGGACACAACCACGCGTCCCATTCACCGAAAAAACCAATGCACGATAACAAACGGAAAACGTGCAAAGGAAATTGAAATTCAAATATAACGTTTGTTTTTTACCTATATGTCGCAATTATAATAATTATTTCTTTTCACGGTTTATTTTTATTTTTTCCGCCGTTTCTTTTAATGCTTCACCAATTTTTGGAATCGTCCGATTAAATAATTTGTTCAATCTTTGTTGACGTGTCATTTCAATGTCCATTAATGTGATTCCAATATTATCCGACCCGTGTTTTTTTTCAAACGTGTTAATCATATTTTGACAACCGTCCAACATATCTTGTGTGCGTGACCCCCAAATTATTTTCATTATTTTTAACATTTCGTCACGTGGTGATAATTTATTTGTTTCCATTCTTTTTTGTTTTATTAGTTAATTTTAATTTTTCAATCTTTTTATCTTGTTCAATAATAAATGTTTCGTCGTCCAAACACGTTGCGTGTTGAAACTTTGTGTCCAATAATAAATTTGCAACCCGTTCCAATGTTTCGGAATTATAATTTTGTTCACCCATATCAACGGTGTCCATTAATTCAAACACTTGTTGATTCTGATTGGTTACAATTTCGTTTCGTAATAATGCAATCAAATTTGTTTTGTCGTGTTCTGACGTCACCAACAACCATTGGTGAAATGCGGTTGGTTCTTCCAATATAAACGAACAATGTTCCAAACAATCTTTGCATTCGTCGGTGTTTTCATATACATATGCACCACAACAATTTGAAATAATGTTTTTTCGATATTCCGGTTTTGATATTTCCATAATTTTTTCTTCTTTGTTTATTTCTTCGTCAATACAATGTGGACATTCGGTTTGAAAATCCGTGTCATAATTATTGTGATGTTTGTGACAATATTCAATTGACATAATTTAAAAATTAACCGTAATTTTTTTTTCGTCAAAATCAACGTCCACGCTTTCAATCATAAATTGGTCATTTGATTCATATGCGTTTTTGGGAAAATGTTCCGAATCAATTTCAAAATCTTTGATTTCTTTTGTCAAATCAAATTCAATTTCTTTTGTTTCGTCACTTAATGAATCGCCGACATAATAACGAACCGTTGTTTCCAATTCAACTTTTGTTCCATATGCACCAATTGATTTCACACCCCACGAACGCATTTCAATGTAAAATTGCCAATGAACGTTCATATATGGAATAACTTCGTCAATTTCATTGTCCTTCCATTTTGATTTGTGGATTCTTAAAAATTTTTCAATTCCATATAAATTGATGTCTAAATTCGGATTGTCCGTTGTGCTTGTTATAAAATCGGTCGTGTTCATTTTATTATATTTTTAAAGTAATTTTTTATTTCCCATTTACATTCCAACATAAAACGTTGAATGCGGTCTTTTAACGAACGTTTGTGAATCGTTAAACCCTTTTTATGTAATTCGTCCGAAACGTGTTCAATCAATTCGTCACGCCCATTGTCGTCCATATAATCGTCCAAATCCATTTCCGAATAAATTTGATAAACGGATTCGGTTGCATAATCCCACGCGTCTTCGTAAACTTCCAAATCTATTGTGTCAATAAATGAATCAATTTTTGACGGGTCAACAACAAAATCAATATCACCGTGAAAATCATTCCATTTGACAATAAAAATATCGTCCGAACTTATGTCATAATAAATCCATAATTTATGACCAAACAATTCAATGTCTTCACATTCTAAATCAAATGTGTTGTTATAAATTAATTTTTGTGTTTCTTTAAATACTGACATTTTATTTTCCTTTTAATATGTCAATTAATTGATTTGTTGTGTCCGGCGTCATATGTTCAAACGTAAACGTTTCGTCACAATTTAACCACGTCTTCAAATTGCGTTTAACTTTTTTCAATATTCGATTTGATTTTGTTTTGTCTTGTTTAATAAATTCATTCGTCCACGGTGATATTAACGCAACAAAATGTGTTTCGCGTCCAATACTTAAAATAATATTTCCGATTTGAATTAATGTGTTTGGTTTGATAGTTTCCATAATGGTTTGGTTTTTTCGGTTTTGTTACAACTTCGTGTCATAACTATGGGACAAATATAAAACAAATTTTCATTTCCAACACTATAAAATAAAAAAAACTTTCATTTTATTTTGTTTTAATCTGATAATCAATTGGTTTCTTCATTCAAATAATTGGTAATTTCTTCAATTGCGTGGTCGAAACCTTTACAAATAACCGCATAATAACCACGTTGATTCAATTTTTCAATCCAAATTTTTTGTTCTTTTGTGGCATATGATTTTTTGTCGGCTTTTAATTCAATGAACATTCCGTTGTGCTTGTTTGTTGGGTGCATAATTTGTAAATCCGGAACGCCTTTGACATATCCGGACGCTTTCATTTTTTTTGCAACTGACAATGTTGTTCGCATACCACCCGCACTTGCGCAATAAAGCATTTCCGGAAAATTCCATTTAATCCAATTTACAACCGCGATTTGAACCTTTAATTCATTTTGACCCATTCAACAATATTTTTTTTAAATCAACATTTTCTTTTTTTAATTTATGCAATGACAATTTTATTATTTCAATATCCATATTTGTCCCACCCGTGATTCCTTGTGTTTGTTGGAATGCGCGTCGCAATCGTCCTTTGCCGTTTTGTTTTTGTTCTTTTTCTTTTTCAATCCTTTTGACAATTTGCGAAATTTGTTTTTTGTCTTCACACAATAAATTGAATTTTTTTAATTCTTTGAAAACTATTCCACCGAAATTTGTTATTCGCAACGCACCGGTTTCCAAAAATGTTGAATATGGTTTTATTAAATTTTCCGTAATAAACCGAACGTGCAATTCCTTTTTTTCTTTTTCTGACAATTGCGGTGTTTTTATTTCTTTTTTTGTTTGCGTTTGTTGGTGAACATAATTTGGTGCGGAACGACCCCATTGGTCATTTCCAAATTTTCGATTCTTTGCAACCTCAATTTTTGACCAATTCAAAAAATGTGATTTGGTTTCGCGAATACTTTTAAACGAATCTTCTTTTAAAATTTGTTCGTCAATAAATTGTTGCAATAATTGATTTGTGAAATGCGGTGACAATTTTAAATATCGTGAACAATGTTCCAACCACATTTGTTCTTTTTTTAAATCCTTTACGTCAATACAAATTGCACTTGATGTAATATCATTTATTTTCTTTTTGTCTTTTAAATCCAAATCCAAAAAATCTTTTTTAATTATTTTTTCTTTTTTAATTGGATTATTAACTTGTTTATTATCTTGTTTATTATGTTTTAAAATTTCCGGTTGTCTGCTTTTAGGTTTTTTTAATGTCTGCTTTTCAACTTTTTTAAATTCTGCTTTTAAAACCCTTGTGCGTCCGTCAAATGAAACTTGTTTAACATAACCCAATTTTTTCAATTTAGATATTGACGTTGAAATGGTTGTGGTTGTGCAACTCAAAAATTCCGCAAAGTAATCGTTGGACGCAAAACAACCGCGTTCATTGTCCAATGATTCAATTTCAACCAACAATATTTTGTCCGTCCACGATAATTTTTTATTCAAATAAATATCACGCGGAATCCAAATCCCTAAAAATTGTCTTTTTTCGTTTGTTTGTTTGTTTTCCATACTTCAAAAATAATGATTTAAAACGGAACGTCGTCACCCGTGGTGAATCCATTATTAACATTTTGACCGTTTTGTGGTTGTTCTTTTGGGACGAACGTGTTCAATTGCGCATAATGTGTCAATCCGTTTTCACCCTTGTTCATTCTTGTTTTGATGTCCAATGTAATTTTCCCGTCTTTGTTTGCTAACTGAATTAATTGGTCACAAAATTGTGAAACGTTTGGAATGTCAACTTTCATAATTGAACCACCATTTTCAAATTCCTTTTCGCGGATAAATATTCCGTTTATATATATTTTTTCACTCATAATAATTTTCTTTTTTCGTTTTGATTAATAATTTCTTTTTTGTTTTCACACGAATATCGTGTTTCATATATTTTGTTTATGGTTGATAATGACAAATTGAAATGTTTTGTGGCGTCTTTAATTGGACGATTCAAATTTGTTATCCAATTCAAAATTTCGTCTTTTTCTTTTTCCGTCAAATCAACAAATAATTTCCATTTTTTATTTCTTTTTCGCGTTCCCATTAATTAAATCGTCCATTTCGTTCAACGTTAAATCCGTCATTTCACCAATCGATTTCAAATGTTCCAAACGAAACCGTGTTGGATTTTCGCAATAACTTTTTATTGTAGGTTGTGACAACTTCAATTGTGTTCCCAAATCACGTTTTGATAAACCGTGAAAACGTAACGTTTTGATAAATTTATTATCCTTTTTTGACATTTCTTTTATTTTTATAATTAGTAATTAAACACGCCTTGACGACACATTTGTTTGAATTGTTCGCGACAATCTTTGTAAATTTGATTATCTTTTAATTTTATAACCAATGCGTCCATTTCTAATTTTCGCATTTCGTCCAATCGATTAATCAATTGTTCTTTTTCGGTGCAACTTTCGTTTGAACCCATAATTAATGATTCAACAAAACCCAAATATCCAAACGCACCCGTTTCCGAAACAATTGGATTTTCAACGTCTTCCAATAATTCGTCAATAAAATTTTCGCGTTCTTTATTTTTTGACATTCTTTTTTGTTTTTTTCTTTGGTGTCTTTTTTAATTCTGATTTCGACAACTTCATTTTTGGATTTATTTTTTTGGATTTAATTGTTTCTTTTATTGATTCAATTTCCTTTTGGTGTTCACCTTTTAAAATATCCAATTGTTCACGCACATATTTGTTTTTAACAAAAACGTCAATGTCTTCATTTTTTTTATAAAATGCCGACAACAAATTTGTTTCCCATTTAGATTTTTCAACGTTTTTTTCTGACAATAAACGAAATCCACGAACCAATCCGGTCACATAAGAAATCACAATTGTAATTGTCCAAAAAATAATTCCGATAATGATTAAAAATATTTTCATAATGATTTGATTTTAATTTTATTTTTTTTGATTAAACTTTTAAATTCTTTAATGTCCATTTGCAATTCCAAATCACGCAAAATAAACAATTCATTTGTTCCAAAATGTTCGTGAACGTCATAAACTTTTCCATAAACAACAACGTGATTATCAAAATTCATTATTCCACGTGCGGACATACGCGCCAAAAAATTGATAACAATTGAATCTTGATGAAAATTCCATTGTGACGGAAAATCACCCAACCAATCATTTCCAAAAACTTTTGTTGCGGTTTCTTTTAAAACAAACTTTGCGTTTCTTCCATACTTTGCAACAATAAATTCGGACGTGTCTTTTATTAAATATTCGGCGTTTATATATATATCCATTTTAGCCACCATTATATTCACGCATTGTTTGTTTCATATCGTCAACCACTTTTTTTTGAACCGGTTTTTGTTCTTTTGGTGTTGGTTTTTGTTCTTGTTTAAATTCGTCGGATTCAACTTCCGAATAAACACCCAATGAATAAAATTCCGTTATTTGCAAAACCGCACGTGCTTTGGCGCGTTTTTCTGACATTTCCAAATAATATGTGCTTTTGCAATTTTTTGGTTGTGCGGTGGCATATGTTTCAATTGTCACGTTGTTTTTTGTTGCGGTGCATTTTACCGCGCAAAAATCACGTTCACAAACAACAACTTCATAATTTAATTTAATGTTGTCTTTTGACATTATTTTTTCAACGCCGGTTCGCGTCACAATTGGGATTTTTCTTCCGCCCATTTGCAATGAAAAAATGTCTTCTTTGTCCAATTCGTAATTAATAAATAATTTTTTTAAACGTTCCCGTTTTGTGTCCAATTTGTTTTCCATAATGTTTGTTTGATTTGCTAAATTAATAAATTTATTTTGATTAACTGAAATTAATTTTTATTTTCTTCATATATGTTTCCACCATAACGTGGTGTTGAATCGGCGTCAATTAATCCTTTTGACTTTACAACCAACCCTTTGACAATATCACCTTTTGTTGCGTTATTAATAAATTTTTTCCATTTGGGAAAATTGCGAAACGTTGTGTCAATGCACGTTCGAAAAGAATTTTCGCCGTCATTAAAAAAAAGATAATACATTGTTCCGCCAAATTTTGACGGTCTTGATTTCTTGTTTTTATAAACCATTTGTTTATTCATAATTAATTATTTTTAATGGATATATTAATGACACGTTTCCATTTGTCCAATGTATGGACACACGTCAATCCGGTTGACAATTTGATTTCTTTAATGACTTGAAATCTTTTGAATAAATTGATAAAATTGATAATTATATTTTTCATTTGTTTGTTTTAAAATGGGACGGGAATTGCACCCGTCCGTGATTATTTATTGTATATTTTCTGTAACTTCTAAAAAATGGTCTAATTGTATTTTTTGTATAATTAATAATTCTTTAACCATTTGTTTTTCAAATTTTAATTCTTCTTTTAACTTTTTAATTTGTTTTTTTAATATTTTTTGTTTTGCTTCCAAAATTTGTTTGTTTTAAAATGGACGGGAATTGCACCCGTCCGTGATTAATTTATTATTATTATTTTGCGATTGCTTGTGCTAAAAATTTAAAAAAGTGCATAACGTCACCGTTATGAAAATCGATTTTAACCAATGTGTTTTTGATTTGATTTTGTTCGTGTGTTGGTGCAATCAATATGTGTTCAACAACAACGCCCAATGGAATGATGTTTAATCCACTTTTACCAACAACGTCAATTGTTGTGTGAATGTTTAAATTTTTTTCTTCAATTAATGTGTTAATCCAATTTTGCATTTTATGTGGTTTTTTCGGTTTGTGGCAATATTGCCGTTTCAATTATAATGTAAAAATAAAACTTTTTTTTATTCTGACCAAATAAATCAAACTTTTTTTTATTTTTTTATATAATAAGAAAACACCCTTTGTGAATCACCCATTGAATTATTTCGTGAATCCCACGTGTCCATTATTGTTCCGTTGACCATTGCAACCCAATGTCGTCGAACGTGACAAATAATTGTTTTGTCTTTTGGAATTTTGTTGGACGTTAAACGAACCATTTGTTTTCCAAATTTGATTCGTTCCCAACCGTGTTTTTCAAGATAAGAAACGGACGTTTCGTCGTTGTTTGGAAAATATCCGGTTTCTAATGATTCGGAAAATAAATCCTTCCAAACCTTTTTATAATCTTGTTGTGTTCCAATTGCTATTGCGCGAATGACACAATCACCAATTCGTTTTCTTGCGTTTGGAAACGCTTTTGAACGTCCGCCGTCTGTTTTTAAATATTTCATATTGTGGTTGATTTTTATTGGCGGGAATTTCACCCGCCGTTTTTATTTATTTAATTACAATTGATATTCACGGACTGATGTTCGAACGTGATATTTTTCGCATATTTTGTCAACTTTATGTGCGAAATCTGAACCGCAAGAATTAACCGAACCGGAAAAAACTAAATAACCATAAAATCCGTCTTTTTCCAATTTCAATTCTTTTGCAATTCGCCACATTTTATTTGGTATTTTAACACCAACCCAATTCGCGTCCAAAGAATTGTTTGTTTTGTCCCAATCTTTGTGCAATTCGTTTAATTCGTTTTGTAATTTTTTTAATTCTTTTAAAATAATATCTTTATTCATAATTTTTGGTTTTTTCGGTTTTTATTATTATTGATTTAACATTTCTAATTGTTCAGATAATAAAGTTTCAATCATTCTTTGAACTTTCCAATCTTTAGTTTTTGAAAATTTTACTATTCTTAATAATTTTTTTGAATCTGATTTATCTAAATTTAATGTAATTTTTTTCATAATGTTTTTTTTGTTTTGTCGTCGCTTTGTGCAACAACTATGGGACAAATGTAAATGTTTTTTTCATTGTGTGCAACTTATTTTGATAAATAATGCAAAAAAGTTTTATTTATATCGAGTAAAAAAGAAAATTTATTTAACGATATTGTGTTGAAATTGACAAATTAACCCTTCGTCTTCGTCCCAAATAAACCCTTCACACGATTGATTTGCGCCTTTATAACCTTTTGTATTGTGCCACGCGTCCGTTCCGCTTAATGAACGCATAAATCGGACAACAATTCCTTTGTGTTCTTGCGTGGACATATATTTGATTTCTTTTTTGTGGTGCAAATGACCAATATGAATTTCACGAAATTGTGTTGACGCCCATAATTTTGGAACTTCGGTTGCAACTAACAACGGCAAATCATTTGTTTTTTCATTGTTTCCGTGTGTGTAACTGATTAAACAATTTCCGAATTTATAATGTTTTCGCGGTGTTGGATTGTTGTTCACCGTTACGTTTTTGTTGTTATGATACCAACATTCAAGAACGTCACCAACATAAAACGAACGTTCCCAATCGTGATTTCCTTGGACAACAACCACGTCAACCGGTGCAACCGCCGACAACATATCAATTCCGTCGATTAATAATTGGCGACCCGCACGAAATGTTTTTTGCCACCGAACGTCTTCGTCTTGTGGTGTTCCCGCCGTTGTTTGATTGTTCAAATTGTCCGAATTGAAAAAATCGTTTCCAACGGGAAATAAAATCTTTTTAATGTCATAACCGTCGGCACGTGCTAAAATGCCGGAAATAGCCGTTAAAAACCGTTTACGCGCAATTTTGGTGTCGTAATTGTCACCCGTTTCCAAACCCCAACACAATTTTCCAAAATGTAAATCAAAAATGTTAATTTCTAATAATTGACCCTTCGGAAAAATATCATATGAAATAATGGGAATTTTTGGTGAAAACGATTTGACGTCTTCCATTAAATCTTCACGAATTTGTTTTAAATTAAAAACGTCTTTGTTTTTTTTCAACCACGCTTTTATTTGAAATAATGGTTCGACAATAATTTGTCCTTCAACTGTTGAACCAACTTCCCATTTGTTCACCACATACCGTTCAATTTCCCACACGTCCAAATCAATTTGACAATGGTCAATTAAATCGTCAATTGTTTTGATTCTGTTTGATTTTCCGGACGTTATTGTTGCGCCCTTTTTAGTTTCGTCAAACGTTGTTTCGTTTCCCGCGTTTTTAACCGCATTTTCCAAATAATGTTTTTGAATGTGTTTTGGGAATTTCTGAAATGCCGTCACCAATGGTTGCATTTCTTTATCAAAGTATGGACGAAAAATCTTTTTATCGTTCACCACAAAAACCGTTTTATTAATTTCCTAACTAATAAACCGCCAATAATTGTTGCAATCACAACCCAAAACCACGATTTTATTTTGTCACCAATTGGAATGTCTTTGACAACGATTTTTTCAATTGGAATTAATTTTTCAATATAAATTGTGTCTTCAATACATTCGCCGGATATATAAACCAATGAATCTTTGCGGACATATTTGATTTTAATTTTTTCTTTTTGAATAATTATTGTGTCGTTAAAATGCACCGGTGAAAACACAAATGATGTGTCCACTTCAACATTGGGAATCATAAGTGTGTCCAACAATTTAATCGTGTCCGTCTTTTGTAGCAATTCCGGAAACTTTTTTGTTAAAACTAAAATCTTTTCTTCCGCACGTTGTTTTTGGCATTCATAACGTTTGACCGGTGATTTTAACGCACAACAACCGGAAAAAAGGAAAACCAAACAAACAATAAATATTTTATTTTTTACATTCACAATCACATTTGTAATTTATACCGGACGGACGTTTTGTTTCGCCGTATATGTAACCAATGACAAAGGGTGACAACGCCACAAAATATGCGGAAAAATCTGACATATTATGTCCATTTTTAATTCCCATATAACCAAAAACAAACCACGCAATTGTGATTGTCATTGTCATTAATGCGCGTTTTGATTTAAACACGCCAAAAAAAGAATTTATTAAATCAATTATGTTATTTATGATTTGTAATAAACTTAATGTTATTTTAACTAATATATTTTTCATTTTATATTTTTTTTATTTATAATAAACGTTTTTCATTGCCAATCCAATATCACAACAAAAATCCGGAACGTCGAATGACGGACACGCCTTGTTTGAAAATTGATTATGTCCCGCAATCTTAATGTTTGGGTGACGCAACAATTCGTGTTTGATGTAAATTGTCAATGTTTCTTTTTGTTTTGATGTCAAAGTGTTTTTTGGTTTTTTGGTTTTTTTATCCAAACCGCCAATATAACACACGTGTTTTGCATATTGATTCATTCCACGCACACCCCACGTCATTTCCGCGTGTTCAATTTTATCGTCATATGGATTTGTTCCTTCTGCAAAATGTGTGTTGTGCAATGCACCGTCAATCGTTATAATATCGGAATAACCAACACGTGACCAACCACGTCCATTTTTTCCCATATGCCAATCACGTATTGTTTCCGGACGTATGTCGTCACCTTCATATGTTGCGGAACAATGAATTATCAAATGTGTGTAATCCTTCGACATTTGACAAAAATAAAAATGTTGTGTGATTTAATGTCGCAATAAACGGTTAACGACCGCCACCCGCATATGGTTTTTTGTAATTTTTTGACGTCTTATTTTTAGACGTTTTTGATTTGGCGTGAATACCTTTGCGTTTTTTTTGTGGTGATTTACTGAATGTGAATGCGTTTTGTTTTGGCATTTTTTATTTGTTTTTTTTATTCCAATCGCGCATTTCTTTTGCAATCCTTAATGATGTCCAAATAATTGCAACCGCATATGATAATAATTTTAAACCAATTTCCACGTCCGTCAATGACAATCCAATTGCAACCGTGTTAATGGTCAACGTTTGTGGACACAATTTTTCGGTTAATGCAATGAATTTTTCCATAATTTTAACTAAATAATAAATTTGCGGAATATGTTATTCCATTCGAACTACCCATTAAAACGGCGGGAACAATAACTTCACCTTTTAACATTGCAACATTTAATGTTTTTGCAAAACACGTGGTTGAACGTAATTTTAACGTCAATGGAATTTTGTCAATTAAAACCAATGATTCCAATGTTTGCGTTTCACAATTTGGTGTTCCTTTAAAAATTGCAATGTCCATTGTTCCGGCAACGGCGGAATAAAGATTTCCATTAAATTCCGTTAATGTTTTATTTTGACCCATTGTTTTCACCGTTCCGCCCAAAATTCTGTCACCCGTAATTGCAAACGTTGTCAATGCCGAACCCGTGTCCGTTGCGTGTTGATTATCTGACGCAACAAATGAAGAACCACAATTTATTTGTCTAATTAGCCAATTCACCGCCGATTTTGATTCTTTTGGCGCAACATAATTGACACAACCGTTCCACGATTGACCAACCGTGTCGTTTCCACCACCACTTGATGTTGCCCATTCTAAATTTCCCGACGCATTTTTTGTCAACGTGGTTGAATTTGACGCCGTAACAAATCCTTTTGGAACGTGCAATTGTGAATCGGATAAATCTTTGTGTAAATTTGAAGACATATTTTATTTATTTAATAATTTGTTTTTTTTTCTTTGTGTGTTTTTCCGCACATATATTCGCCGTTTGGCATTAAATGTTCGAATCCGTCCGGACAATCTTTATTTTCACGAACTTCGTCTTTATATTCTTTTTCTTTTTTTGGTTTGTCTTTGTTGTCCCATTGTGAAACACACACCGCAATCCGTTGTGTTAAATTTGGAAATTCGTCATTCATAACATTGTCTTCAATACAACGTGAAACGAATCCGTCCTTTGTTTCTTGTTTTTTTGGTGTCGGTAACGGCATATTTTAATAAATTATCATTCCGTGTTGTTTACTAACTGAATTTCGTGACGAACCACAACTTCCGTCAACGTCGGTGTTTTTCTTAAATTTAGGAAAATCCGTTGTGTTATCATTTAAAAATGCAATCATTTGTTGCAACACTACATTTCCACGTCGATATGTGTCTTGTTTGTAAACGTTCAATTCTTTTGGTGTCACCACTTTTGAAAAATCCGGTATTGCCGAAACGATTCCGGACGACGTTGAATTGTCTTGAATTTCGTTAATTACTTCAAATCTAACAAACCACGCAAAACACGGTTTAAACCATTGCGACATAAAATTGTTTTCTTCGGTTGTGGGTGTTGTTGTTGAACCGGCGTCATAAATTTGTTTTAAATGCAAATAAAATGCGTCACCCAACGGCAATTTCATATGTGCCAATTCTGACATTTGAATTAAATTGTTTGAAATCAATGTTGCGTCCGTGTTTTGATTAGTGAACGCCAATCCAATGACTTCACTTGCGGAAATCAATGGGTCATATCCTAAATAATTATTATTTACCGGCATATTAAATTTGTGTTTTTTTCGGAATCATAATGTCGCCGTTTTCCGTTGCTTCATATCCTAACAATTCACGTTGTTCGTTTATTGTCAAAACTTGATTTGGAATAATATCGGAAACCATTGAAACCGGTGGTTCATATATAATTTGAAAATCGTCAATGTTTAATGTTGTGTTTTCTTTTATTACTTGCGTGATTTTATTAAACAATAATTCCTCAACGTCTTTGATTATTGTTCCCATAACCATTTCCCACGCAACACGGATTTCACTACCGGTGTTTGATAATTTTCCCGCACTAACAATTCCCGACATTGCCGGTTGCCAACGGTGTGATGTGATTATGTTTTGTGACGTCAATTTTTGCAAATCCATAAATGAACCGTCCGAATTATCTGATAAAACCGTTACGTTTGCCGGTGATGTGTCACCGTTTTTGACTAAAAATAAAATTTTTGAATTATTGCCTTTTCCCGTCCATTTTTGTTGTGCGTCTTTAACTAATTTTTCCGCTTCTTCCTCACCCATATCACCATTAATTTCAACGATTGCGGACGGTGTGAAATTGTTTTTAAATTTTGAATGATTGTATGTTTGCAATTCCCAATCAATTTGCAACCAACCTTCCAATGCGCCAACAAAATCCGGCAAACCGTAATAATTAAACGTTGGTTCATAATCTTTAAAATGAATGATTGATGTGTTTTTTTCAAAATGTGGATATGTCGGAACAATAACCGTGTCTTCTTTTGTCGTTCCATATTTTGTCCAATCTGAATGAATATAAACGTGTTCTTTTGTTTTGGAAATTCGACATTTTGTGGCGTCAATATGAAATAAATTAATGCCACCTTCATATTTTACCAATTGCAAATATGCGTTTCCAAACGAATAATAATCGTCCATTAATCGTCCATAAACTTCACGCATTGATTGACCGTCGGAATTTACGTCATTGATAAATCTTTGAACCGCGTCGTCTTCGGAATGAAATTGTTTCCCAATGCTTAAAATCTTTTTTTGACCTAAAATTGCACGGTGTGTCGGTGATTGTCTTTTGACTTCCGCAAGATATTGTGGAAATAAATTGTCCGCACCAAACGGAATGAATGGTGTCCGTAACGTTTTTAAATTTACGTCTTCGGTGATTTTAGGTGAAACCCCAACATTAAACACGTCAAATTTAGTAAACCCAACTTTTTTCGCAACGTTTTTAATCGTTTGCGTTGTTGTCTTCTTTTTTCGTGTCATTTTTTATGGATTTTTTTATTGTCTTTTTTGATTCTTTTAATTCTTGAACATAAACGCAACCGTCATTGTGTAATCTTTTTAAAACTTTTTGATTATCTACAACCGCACGTGTTTCAAATTTTAATCCATTAAAACGAAAACTTGATGACCCCGCAATTTTTTTAATTAATTTATATTTTGTCATATCAATATTTTTTTTATAAAAGTAATAAAATTTTAAACAAAAATTGGGAACACCCTTTGCGAATGTCCCCAACTTGTTGTTAATAACGCAATCCGAATGAATTGTGTCAATTTTACAAATAAAATGTGAATCAAATATTATTGCGGAATGTTTGCAATTGTATTTGACCATTCACGTGGATATTCACCTTGTTGTGTTGTCAACGTTATTGCCGTCCCGTTTGCGTCTTGTAACGCAACACCCGTTGATTGTTCACCCGTTGTAAATTCCATATATGCGGTTTCTTCAAAAATTTCGTCCCAACCTAAAACGAATTTATATGTCACCGGTGGTGTGGCGCAATCGTCTGCATAAGTTTCAACGATTGCAGTAATTCCACAAGATGTCACTAATTCCATTAAATCGTGGTTAACGATTCCCGTCACTTTTGGAATATAAAATTCCAAACTAACTTCAATCATTGTTGAACCATTTTCACGTGTTGCGGACGCGGTAAAACCCGCCGTCCCACGGTCAAATTGCCAATTATAAAATTTATCCGTTCCCGCATTCACCATTGTTACGTCCGTGTAACCGTGTGAACCGGCGGTTGCGTCTAATGTGAATGAACTAATTTGGTCGGTGTTTCCTAACCATATTGATTTTACACCACCCCTTCGGTTTCTGTCGCAACAAACGACCGTGTGTCCTGTTGTAATTGCCATATCTTAATTTTTTTTTATATTATTAATAACCTATTTGAACCAATGAATCGTGTAGGAACTGAACGCCCAATTTGAAATATGCTCTAACATAAACTTTTTCCGTTAAATCGTCATAAAACATTTTCATTTCACCTTCCATATCGTTTGTGTCTGTTCCAACCGCAAGATTTTGTTTTGCTACGTAACACGCTCTAACGTTGTCCGTGATTAATCTTTGTGAAACCGCCGTGTCCCAACCATACATTGGAATAACTTCAACCCCTCTAAAATAAACTTTAACACTTCCGTCAACTAATTGTGAAAATCCTTCGGCATTTCCTAAATTTTCCAATGACGTCAAATAATCGTCATAAATTAACCTTGAAACGTAAATTGCTTTATCTCTATTTTCAACACCTTGCAATGCTGACGGTGAAGCCGTCCACATTTCCCTTAATGCTTTGATTCCGTCACCCGTTGCGAATGTTCCCGAATTTGCAATTGTTGTTTTTCTTGCGTTAACTACTGAATCCGCGATTAATAGTTTCCACCAACCGTCCATTGAATCATAACAACTTGCGTTGTCACCACTTTCCGCCGTGTCACCAAACCACGCCAATCTCACAACGTCTTTTGATATTCCGTTTCTCACATTTGCAAGAACCGTGTCCATTAATTGCGTTCCCTCTAAATTGAAAACGTTTATTCCATTTCTAAATGATTCTTCAAGATATGTCCCGAAAAATTCCTTTTGACATTGTGAAACGGCAACTCTCATTCTTCCCGCCGTAATTACTTTATCATTAACGTTGAAACCACCCGATTCCGCGCCACCACAATCCGTGTATTTTTTAACAATACAAGATAATGCGTCCGCCGTGTAAAGATTCATTTTGAATTTTACGTTTGGGATAACTCTAAATTGCATTAAATCCGAATCTCTGAAAATCGGTGCTAAAAACAATTCGTTAAAATTTGCGCCACTATATGTCGCCGTTATGTTGTCTAATGCTACATTGCTCATAATTTTTCCTTTTTTTTATTATTAATTTTTTTTTATTATGCTATTCTTTGAATTGATTTCACCATTGCGTTGAAAAATGCTAAATTTGGATTTACTGTTTTTGAATCCGAACCAATTGTTGTTTCTTCGTTTGCAATAACGTCCGTTTTTGTCGCTTTTAATTTTGCGATTTCTTCGGATTTGTTTTGGATTTCTGCGTTAGCAACTTCCAATTCCTTTGACTTGTTTTCAATTTCTTCTTCCTTCATTCCCATTGCAACCTCAATTTCGTGAACCGCTTTTTCTAAATTGTCAACTTTGTCTTTCATTTCTTCATATGTTTTCGCCCAATCTGTTTCTTCGGCAACGCTTTCGTCGTGACCTTCTTCGTGTTCATTTGTGACACCTAACATATTTTTAATTTTTCCAATTAACGTTGCGTCGTTATTTGGTTCGTTGATTTTTTCAACTTTTTCATTTTGCGTGTTTTCGCTCATAACTAAATTATTTTTTTGATTAATTACTTTATTGATTTTTTCCGTTGTAATGTTTTGAAACTTTGAAATGTCATAATTGTTTTGAATTGAAATCGGTTTTGTGATTCCATTAATTAAACCCAATTCCAAAGATTCTTTTGAATTAAACCACGATTCAACGTCCATTAAATTAATATAATGTTCCGCGTCGTGTTTTGATTTACTTGCATAAATGTCCGCGATTTCATTTCTTATTTTATCCAAAATGTTTGCGGTTTTTCTTAATTCGTTTGCGTCGCCACCACTCATTGCAAATGGATTATGAATCATTAACAAAGAATTTTCCGACATTTCAATTGTGTCACCACCCATTGCAATCACCGACGAAATCGACGCGCAAATTCCTTCAACCTTTGTTGTGACTTTGTGTGCGTGATTTTTTAATGCGTTGTAAATTGCAAGACCGTCAAACACCGAACCGCCCAATGAATTAATGTGAACGTTAATGTTTTTATCTTTGATTTCTTTTAATTCGTCAATAAACGATTTCGCGTTGACGTCATATCCACCAACTTCCGAATAAATATAAACGTCGGCGGTGTCTTTTGCTTTGTTTTGAATGTCGAACCACTTCTTCATTATGCAAAAATAAAAAAGTTAAAAAATTGTTTTATGAAATTATTGGAATAAATTAATCGTCAAATTGTTTCAACCGTTTTTTTAATATTTTTTTGTTCCGGTTTTTTTCTTTGACTTTAATTTTATATTCATTCAAAATGGTTTCGTGTTTTGTGAATTTTGGTCGGTATTTATAAACGATTCCTTGAATTTGTCGGTCACTTAAATTATATTTAATTGATAAATCCATAAACGTGTGCGTCACGTGACCTTCGTTTTTTCTCAATATATTATCAAAATCGTAAATAATTAAATAATTCCGAACACGTGTTGGTTCACACAAACCGTTTTCAACTAAATGATAAACGACGTCTTTTGGTGTTGCAAATTCGCCAAAACGTGTTTGCACTTCGTTCCAAATAATGTCGATAAAATCGACAACGAATGTCATTTTGTTTGGTTTCGCCACGTGTCGTTTATTGTGTTCATATAATTAACCATTTTTTGCGCACACCCACCACAACCAAATAAATTTGAAGACGCTTTTGAATCAACGTATTTTTTAAAATAAACAAATAATTCTTTTCCAATTTTTTCATTTACTGACCAACGTCCACGTGCGTCACGATTGTTGGCGAACAACTTCATTATTCTTTGAATGTCTTTTTTGTCTTTTGGTGAAATAGATTCCGCAATTTCAATGTGTTTGTTTTTTCCCATTTTATCAAAAATCGTTTTTTTTTCAATTGGTATTGTCACAAATATAGTTTTTTTTCAACATATCAATGTTTATTTCACCATTTCCCAATTGGACATTTTCCGTCAAATTCTTTTGTCACACTTGTTTTTGCACTTAATAAACATTTGCAAAGTGAACACGAATCATAATTGAAAATTCCCAAAAATTTATTTGAACGTTTGTCGCATTGACGACATATTTTCAAACGTTTTTGTTTGGTTTTTTTATCAACTGTAAACATAATATAAATAATTTATTTATTAAAAACTAATTCTTGATTCAATTGCGTTGACGCTTTTTTGTGAATTTGTCACGTCCGCTTCAACCAACAACACTTGTTGTGAATTTATTTCACCAATTATTGTGTCCGCCAATGTAGATTCCGCACCCAAACCGTCGGTGTCCATAACAATTCCGCCGTCTGCAAATTTACGACCACCACCCGCAACATTCATTTGTGACAATATTGGTTTAAACATTGCCGTTGAACGTTTATTAATAACCGCTTCACCACCTTCCAATTCGGCAACACGACCACCAACCGCAAATTTTTCACCACCTTGTGCGTGTGATTTACCAACAACCATTCCGCCGTTTGCAAAAAACGAATTGTCCATAATACCACCTAATTCCGCCGTTGGCGGTGCTTGTGCATTAATTGTGGCAATTTGCATTCCGGTCATTGCAACCGTTCCCGCAATCAAAATTCCTTTAATTATTGCGTCGGCAATAACATTTTTCGTTGCCGTTCCACTTAATATGTTCATTATTGCTTGTGCGCCACCAATGATTGCTTGTGTTTTTGCCAATGCTTTGTCTTTTTTCCATTGCTCAATTTTTAATTGCAACATTTCGTCGTCAAACTTTTTTGTTATGTCTTCAATTCGTTTTGTCCTTTGTTCTTCGGTCATAACGGAATATTCTGCACTTTCTTCAAACGCTTTAATTTCGGCGTCTTTGTTGCTTTGAATAATTCCCAATTCCGTGTTCAAACGTTCTTGTTGTAACGCATTAAATGATTCTAATGTTCCGGTGATTGTGTCCAATGTCATATTAATTCCCTCAATTAATTCTTCACCGGTTAAAACCCCCCCTTCTTCATTTGTTCCAAAAATTGCACCTTGCAAAAATCCTTTTTGACCACCGGATTCCCCCATTACTTTCAATTCATTTTCGAAACCAACAATTGTGTCTTTTAAATCATTTATTTTTTTAATTTGGTCTTCCGACGTGTCCCCCGTTGCTTGTGCAACTAACAACGCCGATTCCAATTCTGCTTTTGCCACTTTTAACGCCAATGAAATTCGTTCTTTTCCAACCCTTGCGTTTTCTTTTTCTAACGCTTCCAATGACGCCAATTTTAATTTGTCGGATTTAATTGTTGCGTCCAATGTTTCTTGTTGTTCTTTTAACGAATCGGTTGATTTTTGGTCAATTAAATTGTTATCTAATTTTTGTTGATACAAAGATTTTTCAACGCCTTCCAATTGTTTCTTTGCGTTTTTAACATTTGTCGTTGCGGTTGTTATTGCCGACGAATTTTTTTCTTCAATTTCTGAAATCTTTTTTGCACGTTCTTCGTCCGACATTGTTTGCGCTTCATTTGATTCAAGAAATTTTTGTTTTTCCAATTCACGTTTTGCAATTGCATTTGACAATTGTGTTTCGGCGTCGGTGACCGCACTTTTCAAATCACGCATAACGTTAACCACTTCTGTTGTGCCACTTGAAAACGAACCCGTCGTGACGGTTAATTTTGCCAATAATTTATCACGTTTTTCAAAAATTTCGGCAATTTGCTTTTCCACTTCCGTCAATTCCGTGCCGGACGTTATAACGGTGTTGTTGGCGTCAATTATTGCGCTATTTGAATTTATAATTGCGTCGGTTTGTGATTCGACGGACAAAATTGTTCGTTCACTCATTTGTGTGCCTTCTTCAAACGATTCTTGTAATTGTTCTGCCAATTGGATTTGTTGTCCGTTTAATCCGGAAAATGCGTCCATTGTTGATTCCGTTGTTAAAGCTAAACCGTTTATTGATAATAATGCGTTATTCAAACCCTCTTGACGACTTCGTGCATTTTCATTTTCAATTTTTGTGCTATTTTCTACAACACTATTATAATTTAACAACGCGTCTTCTTTTAAAGTAAAATTTTTACTTTCAACAATACCCAATAATTCCGCACCCGTTTTGACGTCTTCAATACTTGCAACAATTTGTCCGTTTCCGGTCAATACTGATTCAACGGTTCTTTGTCCCGTTTTTGACCGTTCTTCTTCTGCTTTTTTTAAATTGTTTGTTTCTGTAATTTGAACTTCTTTTGCGTCGGAAACTTCTTGTTCCAATTCTAATTGACGCGCAATCAATAAATTTATTTCTTCGGTTGATGATTCCAAAATTATTTTTCGTTTAATAGAATCGACCAAACCAACATATGATTGTTCGACTTGTTTAACAATGTCCGCTTCGTCTTGTAAATTTGAAATGTTTGTTCCCGCTAATTGATTAAAACGTTTCAATGCGTCTTCACGTTCGTTCATTGATGTGTTTGAATTTTTAATTATTTCAACCAATGTTTTTGCGTTTGCAATTTCTTTTGTTTGTTGGTCTTTGAATTTTGTTCGTGTTTCCCCCAAACTTTTTTCCAATTTTTCACTTTCGGTCAATTCTTTGTTCAAATCTTCTTGACTTTCTGTTAATTCGTCCGTTGATTCGGTTGCTTCATCTGTTCCAAATATCCAATCCGATAACGCCACAACACCCAATGTCAACCCACTAACCAACAAACCAATTGGATTCAATTTGATTGCTTTGTTAAACGCTTTAACACTTATTGTTCCACTTTTGACCGAAATTGAAAATGCTTTTAATCCAATTTTTGATAAACCCAACGCCGTCGTAAAACCAACTTGTTGAATTTTTAACGCCAACATTGTTGTTTTATATGCAACCAATGGAATAATAACCAAATTAATATTTTCAATCAATTTTGTTAAACCGCCAAATAATAATGAAACACCGTCAATCACCAAACGAATTGCCGGTTCAAGACCTTCAACCATTTCAATCACGAATCCGGAAATTGAAGACGTTGCCGAATCAATTGAACCTTTTAATGAATTTCGCATTTCGGTTGCAAAAGTTTTCAAAGAACCTTTTGAATTTTTCAATTTTGTGTTTAATGTGTCCACTTGAACCGAACCGTCTAATAATGACGCAAACGCCGTCACACTTCGTGCGTCTGTCAATTCTAACATTGCGGTGACGTCCGTTCCGTTCGCTTGTAATTGTTGCAACGCCGGAATCAATTGGTCAACACTTGTGACCGAACCCCCCAATGCTTTTGACAAATCCGAATTTGAATCCGCCATTTTTAAGAAAATATTTCGCAATGATGTTCCAATTACACTTGCGTCCAAACTTTTGTCCGCTAACACACCCATTAATGACGTGACGTCTTCCAAATTAAAACCAACCGCATTCGCAACCGCACCAACTTTTGGAAATGCCGTTGTGAATTTTGTCATATCTAATGCACTATTTGAAAACGCCGTTGCAAGAACGTCCGTCACACGTGTTGTTTCGGACGCGTCTAAATTAAATGAATTTAAAATTCCACCAATTGTTTCACCCGCCGACGCCAAATCCGTGTCAAATACAAACGCCAAATCCAATGCACTTGCGGTCATATTTTCGATTTCTGTTGGGTCAAATCCTAACTTTGCCAATTCAACTTGTAATGACGCAACTTCACCCGCCGTGAAACTTGTTGTTCGTCCCAATTCTTTTGCACTCTCGGTTAACATATCCATTTGTTCGGCGGACGCACCGGAAATCACACCGACTTGTTTTATCTGAAATTGGAAATCCGTAAATTCTTGAATGCCACGTTGAAACGTTTTAAAAACTAAAATTGCACCCGTCACCGCCGTTGCAACCGCACCAAATGATTTTTGCAAACCACCTAATGCCGAACCATAATTTCCAACATTTCTTTGTTGACGTCCCATTTGTGCGTCCATTGTTTTCAATTTGTCCGTGTTGGATTTTATTGAACCGGATAATTCGTCGAATTTCTTTTTGTTTTTTCCCAATGGGTCGGATAATTTTCGCAATTCTTGTGACAATTTTGCGTTTTGTTTTGTCAATGAATTATATGAACCGGAATTGTCGGAAACCGCTTTTGCGTTTTTTATTAATTCGGTTTTTGATTTATTCAATTCACCCCGCATTCCTTTCAATTTCGTTTCCGCCGTTACAACTTTCGCATTAAATTGTTCTTGCGTTTCACTCGCTTTTTTTCCGTCCTTTTGTAACTTCTTTAGTTTTTCCGCCGTTTCGTTGATTTGCGTTTTCAATTTAACCATTGAATCCGTTCCCTTCACTTCGATATTTAAAATTGTGTCTAATGTTCCCATAATAATATTTTTTTAAAAAATGTCTTCGTTGCCTTTTACAACACGTGTGTAATGGTGCGTTACAACCCCACGTTTTAATCGATTAACAATTGGAACACCCGTCACAACTTCTTCAATTCGTCCGGTTGTTGGGTCTTCATAAAATACCGCACCCCCACCGCCTTCCATAAACATTCCCGCTTGATTTACACACATTGCGGTTTTTCCCGCTTGTGTGAACTCAATTGGACGATTTGACGCCGGATTGTTTGTTGAACCAATAACAATTTGATTATCGTGATAAACTTTTAAATCATTTCCAATTGCCAAACCGCCGTTGTTTATTACGTCATTGACACCACCAATTGAAATTCCTTTTTTTTGTGTTGATGAACCAACCGGAACACGCGTCCCACCGGCAAAATAATTTTTCCCACCGTCGAATCCTTTTGTTGGATTTGATGAATTAAATGGAACGTTTAACGGCAAACACGTTGTTGTTTGTAAATTAACATTTCCTTTGACGGGAAATTGTGCGTGGATTCCCAAATGGTCATTAATATATTTCGTTGGAATTTTTGTTGTTCCGTTTGGATTAAATGGAACGGGTGAAAAATCCGAAAACGTTGGTGTTAAATTCACACCGTGTCCCGTATAAATACCACCGTTACCACCCGCACCCGTAAATTTAGATTTTAACGGCATAACGTTATGATATTCAAACAATTCAACCTTTGTCAAAACATTTTTTGCGCCTTTATAATCAATGACTTTGTTCAAAATCCAATATGTGTTTGATTGTTCGGTTTCCAAATAAATCAATTGTGAATAATCTAAATTTGCAATGTCATATGGTGACAATTTAAAAAATGCCGTTTTTATTTTTGGTCGGTCAATTAATGTCAAAATGTTATATTCCCAAAACATTTCATATAAACCATTTGTTTGTGCAAAAGGTGGATTTGTTGGAATTGCATTAATATCCGAATTTTCAAAATATAATGACGGTCGGTCATATGTAAAACCACCGAACGCAAACGAACCACCAATTGTTCCGTCTTGGTCACAATACACACCACCAAATGGATATTTTGTCAATTCTTGTGACGGATTTGCATTGTTTGAATCACCCCATTTCCAACAATTTGAATTTGTTGCACCGTCAATTTGATTTAATGGTTGTAATCCATACCAAATCAACAATCGTGGCGTCCATTCGCTTATTTTGTCCGGCATTGTTGTTGGACTTGTAAAATTATTATAACCCCAAATTGCTTGATATTCTGAATGAATCACCGGAATGAATGGTTGTTTATACGCACCCGCATTTGTTGAAATTGTTTTGTCGTAAAACATATATGTTGGCGCATAAAAATCCGAACCAATTTTTTGGTCTTCGTCTTCATATAAATCACCCAAATTCAATGCCACCGAACCCAATTCACACACTTGATTTTTCAAACGGTTTCGTTCTTCAACAAATCCGTCGTCACCGTCGTTTTCATATGTGAAACAAAGATTTCGTTTTAATGCGTTGTAAATATATTTATTTGATTCGTCTTGACTTTTGTCCAATTTGTCCGTCCAATTAACCGCCTTTGTTGGACTTTGAAAAAATCCATTTCGTGGTTCACAATAAACCGTTTTTGAATTTTCGTCGGATTGCCACATTAAATTAAACAACCCCGTTAATCCGTTAACATAATCCAATTGTGAAATGTCACACGGCAATAAATTTGACAAATTGAACGAACCACCTTCAATTGTTGTTGGTGCTAATACACCGGAAAATTCTGCCTTGTTTATTCGATATTTCATTTGTGTCAATGCGTGAACTCGACCATTAATCGACCAATTGTCTTCGGTATATTTCCAAAATTCTGCGGTCACCTCGGTATAAACCCAAACACGGTCATTTGGATTTGTCACTTCAACTTGAACACCGGAAAAACCCAAATCAAATTCAAAATTTGGTGACGACGACATTTGGTTTGAATCCGTCCACATTCCCGCCGGTGGTGTTGGATTCTGATTATTTCCCGCATATAAACGTGTTTCGTCAACCGGAATTATGTGTGTCGTGTCGGTGTCGGCTTTGTAATGCATTAAAAATAAATTGCAAACGTGACGCAAACCATTATAAAAACCTTCATAATCCCACGGGTCGGGTGAATTATTGTTTCCACTTGTTAAACCCGCGCCACCACTACCCGTTCCACTCAATCCACTTCCACCATACCAACTTAACGTTTCACCATAATTTCCAACCGGATTGTTTATGCAATAAGAATTGTCCATTTCAACTCTAACCGAACCGTCAAAAATATATATTCCAAAAAAGTTTGTTTGAAATGCGTCGGTTGACAATGGAATGTTTTGTGTTGTTGTTGAACCATTTGGAATGTCACACGGAACGCAAGAATAATCACCACCAACAATCAACGGTTGTCCCGTGCAAAGTGACGGCAAAATGTCCGGAACACGTCCCGCATATAATGTCGCCGAATAATATATGTCCCAATACCAACCGGAAAAACACGGAATTTGTGACGGATTTCCCGCGTTAATGTTTGCCGGTGTTTGTGCGTCAACACGAACCATTGGAACGTTTTGTGTGGTTATTAAACCGGACGGGTCATTGTTTGCAACCATATTTTGCAAACCACCGTGGAATGTATTTCCAACCACACCCGCGCAACTGTTTGGCGTCCCGCTTGTGTTTTGATAATTCAATGGTGTTTTCCAATCCGTTGGTGCGCTTGATGTATATGAAAAAACATAATCTTCTAATGAATCTGTTGTGTTTGTAATATCACCTTTTGGAATTAATGACGTCAAACGACCAAACCAATCCGATTCAAAGAAATTTGAAACAAGATTATAACCTTGTTGTGCAAATATTAATTTTAACATATTACGCAAATAAAATGCCGGTTGCATATCGTGTGTTGAAACATAATATGTGTTCACCCATTTACCCGTATTAACTAAAGGATAAACAACGTGTGTTTGTGTTGGTTGTCCGCCTTGTGTTAATGTTTCACCCGCAACACCAAATTCCCACGTTTTTTCAATTGCTTCTTTATTGTAAAGGATTATTTCCGGCGCGTTTGGGAATAGATTTCCGGCGGAAAAATCAATGTCACACAAATTCAATTCCGACATTCTATTGACCCAACGATAATTGTCACCATAAACGTTGCATTCATAATTTTTTGGAACACCTTTATATTTTGTTCCTTTGATTTGAAATTTACCTTCCAACACCAACAAACCGTCAATGAAAATTTTTGCGTCTTTGTCTTCAATATATTGAAACGAATCATATAATGAATCCGAATATAAATTTTTTAAAATCTTGTTGTTCTTTTTTGTTGCCGGAATAATAAATGTTTTCGAAAACGAACCTTTTGATGACGACGGGTCTTGGACGTCTTTGATTGAATAAGTTAAAGCCAACGGGAAATCCGTAACGCTTTGAACCTCTAATTCACCCGTGACGTTTGCCGTTCCGGAATCTACAATTTGAAAAACAATGTTTGGAATAAATTGTGACATATTTAATATCTTGGATTTCTTTGATTAATTGAACGTTCGAAACTGAATTTTAATTTAACGAAATTATTTGTTGATTTCCATTTTTCAATTGTTGCACCTTTGATTTTTATTGGATAAAACAAAAATGGTTGTTCGATTTGGTTAATTGCTTGGTCGGGAAAATTTATTGTTTTAAATGAATTATTTTCTTCACGCAAATAAACGTCAACCGACGAAAACATTTCCGCAAAGTGTTCCGCGTAATCTTCACGCAATGGTTGTGTTGTAACGGTGAACGTTTCAAAGTTTTCATTCGCCCAATTTATGTCGCCAAATTCCATTGGTTGATTCCACGCCGAATATCCGGTTGACTTTTCAAAATCTGAAAATTTGTTTTTGACTTTACGTTGAACCGCACCCGTTGAACTAACTAAATCGTAACCGCCCAACATATTTTTAAACGCAAAACGCATATAACCTTTTCCCGCACATTTTTTGTCAACCTTAAAAAAATAATCTGTCAATGAACTTTGATATAATGGTGGCGCGGTGTTTGACGATTGTGCCAAAACTCGAACCCGGCGCCCGGTATGGTATGCTATCTGCATGTACGTACCTATAAATATAAGTTAGTTGGTGACCATTGCCGCGACGCGGGTGTCATACCACCGCCTGTCGGCGAGTAGGGTATAGGGTGCCACAGCCGAGCGTCTTGGTTCAGGATCACGGCCAGGAACGAGCCATTCAAGGGAGATTTCGCTGCTTCTTCCTTCTTCTTCTTCCTACTTTCCTACATTCCTACATTCCCTCCATTCGATCCGATCCGATCCGATCTCCAGTGCAATGCAGCTTGCAGCCAGGCCCAGCTTCTCCCGGCAGATTCGACTCACCGCTGCCCAGAACACGAGGAGGACGAGCGTGAAGGTGATGGCTGAGATGAGCAAGCAGGATCAGCTCAAGCAGGAGGCTGCTTGGAAGGCCGTGGACTACGTCAAGAGTGGCATGACGGTGGGTCTTGGCACGGGCTCGACCGCGGCGTTTGCGGTGGACCGCATCGGCTCCCTCCTCAAGTCGGGTGAGCTCAAGGACATTGTGGCTGTCCCCACGTCGATCGCCACGTACGAGCAGGCAAAGGGACTTGGGATCCCGCTGGCCACCCTCGACACCAAGCCGAAGCTCGACGTCGCCATCGACGGAGCCGACGAGGTCGACCCGAACCTGGACGTGGTTAAGGGGCGTGGAGGAGCCCTTCTTCGCGAGAAGATGGTGGAGCTTGCCAGCGACAAGTTTGTATGCATCGTTGATGACTCTAAACTCGTCTCCGGGCTG
>WLWE01000552.1_pt1 | contig 31760 bp, 37 predicted proteins | sample 6718301 | NCBI WGS metagenome assembly WLWE01 (sample SAMN12718691, study PRJNA515312) | sponge metagenome | isolation source: marine sponge | host: Mycale hentscheli | place: New Zealand: South Island, Marlborough, Capsize Point | collected 2003-05-01
TGGGTTATAATATTTACTCATTGTTCTTCCTTTTTGTTTTGGGGTTACTCAGAATCGCCTGATTCTTCTTCAACTACAACTGCATCGCCACCAACTTTAACAGTAGGAACAGCTAGTATTATTTCATCTGTAATTTTTTCCATACTAAGTATTATACCACTAGAGAAAGTTGTTGACAAGGGGTAAAAAACGTGGTAATATCCCCAATCTACAGGAGAAAAACATGGCAAAAACAACCAACAAAAATATTTTAATAGACACGCTTAATGCGGTCATTAAAAACAAAGGCAACAAAGCGGCAGCCTCTAGATCCCTAGGAATACCGCGCACTACCTTACTTGAAAGAGTAGAAGCTGCTAAACTGCAGGGCATTAAACCGACTATCGTGCCCCCTGATGCAGAAGCGGCATTGATTGAAAAGGATTTCGAGCACGATGCGGAAGTTAGAGATCTTAAAAAGAAAATAGAAGCTCTCGCGAAAGAGAATATCTCTCACCAAAGACTTAAAGATAGCTTAATCAAAGCAGAAAAGCATGTAGTCAAACCACCTAAATGGTTAACTAAATCCACGCCTGCGAAGGGGGCACCTGGAGTTCCTACTATTTTCCTATCGGACTTTCACTGGGGTGAAGTTGTAGATGAGCAAGCTGTCAATGGTATTAATAAGTATGATAGAAACATAGCCTTGAAAAGATTTAAAAATGTAATCGAAACTACAATTGACTTATGTACTAATCATATGGTGAATCCTAAGTATCCTGGGATTGTAGTACCTCTAGGTGGTGACATGATATCTGGAGATATCCATGATGAGTTAGCGGAAAATAATGATGGCACTAATATAGAACATGTGCTAGATTTATTAGACCACTTGACATGGGGGCTTGAGAAATTTGCAGATGTGTTTGGTAATGTGTTTGTTCCATGTACATTTGGTAACCACTCTAGAACTTACAAGCAATATCGCCATAAACAAGCCGCGAAAACTAACTATGATTGGATGCTTTATAATTTGTTAGCAAGGCATTTTAAAAATGACAAGCGTATACAATTCCAAATACCAACAGGGTTCGACACAGTCTACAAGATATACGGTGTTAGCTATTTGTTAACACATGGAGACAGATTAGGTGTTGCAGGTGGTTCTGGTATAGTAGGTATGCTTGGTCCTATAGCTAGGGGCGTTCAGAAGATTAAGCAAGAATATAATAATCAAAACAAAACTATTGATTACGTGATACTAGGACATTATCATCAATACATATCTTTAAAAGGTACGATTGTTAATGGATCAACTAAAGGGTATGATGAGTATGCTTACTCAAATCGTTTCGTATCGGAAAGACCTCAACAAGCTTTATGGTTTACGCACCCACAGTATGGTGTAACTTTCCAAGTTCCTGTAGTAGCTGACACTTCTAATGTAGCCAAGTCGCAAGACTGGGTTTCTTGGATGTGTTAAGTATAAGCGAGGTTGTTAGGGGGTCTTAACCCCTAGCAGCTGAGCATCGTACATGTTCATAGTCATGTCTTTTAAACCTTGAGATGATAAACGCATAGACTTGTATACATCTTGCATAGCTTCTTGCAGTAGCCTGTACAAGTCTGGCTGGAATTGGTAAGTCCATTCTTGTGAACTATTAAATTTATATAAGTCAATCATAATTTCTTGTAATTGTTTTTGAGATTCTTGTATTGCTTTTACATCACTATCTTGTCTACCAATCATAGCTATTCTAAAAGCTTCTTTAATTCTTCTATTAAATCTAGATCTAATAACTTGTGTAGCACCACCATTAAATCTTTCTAATCTTAACAACTCTCTGTTTTTAGATATTTCAGTAGGGGTAAAACCTGCAGCCTGTAAGACAATGTCTAATGCATTTAGATTATCTGTTATTAGAGTGCCTTGTTTCGAGTAAGCTCTGCCACCATTTACTGAGTAACTATATCCTTTTCCTAAATTCTTAATAAACGTAGGAGTCAAAGCACTATATGCTCCCTTAAAACTAATACCTCCTGTGCTTCTAAGTTCTTCTATAAGACTTCTTGCATTTTGAAAAACAATAGCACCAGGTGCTCCTAAAAACTCTTCTATTCTAGCACCACTACTAATACCTAAAGCTCCAGCAACCGCTCGGATTTGACCTGACCCAGGTATAACTCCTAAACTTAATCTTTGTTGTACGTTAACATTTGCAGCAGCTTGAATAACTCCATTTTCAAAATACTCTATAGCTTTAGCAGGTAAACCCGCATCACTTAACATCTCTCTAAATTCTTTTCTAAGATCTACATCCACACCTGGGAATAATCTACCTAAAGTAGATGCTAACCAAGAAGCATCATCTGCTCCTGGTAATCCAAAAGCTCCTCCAGTAATCAGTAACATTAAAAGCATTTTTGCAAATATTTTTTGACCTACTAATTTGTTACCTCTACCTCCTGCTGTAGCCATTCTATATAATAAACTAAACATCTGACTGACGTAAGTTTGAAATAAGAAAATTGTAGATCCAAAGCCTCTCATAATTTGTGGTCTATTTAATTTACCATAAATACCAAAACCTTCTTCCACCATGTGTTGTGCTAGTATTCTAGGAGTAACTATTCCATCATTGTTATTTTTATTAAAAGCATACTGTTGATCAGCAGATAAAAAGTCATCTGCCTTTTTTCTAAAGTCTGGATTTTGAGCTAGTCTGTGTGTAGCAATATAAGCAATCAAACGAGACACAGTTTCCATAGTATTAAAAGCACCACCAATGATAGTATTCTCAGCTGTTCTAAAAGCATTTCTAGCTTTGCTTCTAGTTATATTAATAGCTGACCCTGTAGGCATACCAGCCTCTCTCATAGCAGATCCTTGTTTTAGTAAACCACTAGCGATATCTTTTAAGGCATCTTCTTTCACATCATCAGGCAGTAATGTAAAATCTAAGAACTGATCTTGAAATTTTAAATTACCAAGCTTTAACATTTTAGTTACTTCAGAAGTAGCCCTACCTAATTCTTTAATAGCCAAAGGTGTATTAGCAAATTGAGATAACATAGGACCAACAAACTGTACGTTACTCATTAGCTGTAGTAAAGCTGATGATAAGTTGCCCCCTAAGAACCACCAGAAACCTAATCTTCTAGTGTTAGCCCACTCTTGTTTAGGATCGTTAACATAATCTAACCATTTTATTGCAGCTTTTCTTAAGTTGTCATCTGGATTTACATCTTTGTTTTTTAATCTATTAGCGGCGGAATTTATCGAAGCATTGTATCTAGTCCTTGAGGCAAACTCACTAGATGTTTGACCATACTGCGCAATAGATCTAGCAAAATCTGTTTCAAATCCTGGTACACCTCCTATTTCTTTTCTAGCACTTAAGAACATATTAAAACCAGGAGTTTTATTTATGCCATATTTTTCAACTAAAAGTTTTTCTAGTTCTTTTCTAACTTCAATATAGCTGTTAGCATTTACATCAGACAAAGTTCCAGCCACTGTATCTAAAGTTAAAAAGTCAGCACCTAAATTTTTTCTCAGATCTTCAATCTCTACTTCTTGAGTTGCACTAATCTCATAGGTTTCTTGATTATATTTATCAGCTAAGTCTTGTCTTATATTAGGCTCATCATTTAATACCTTATTAAAAACTTTACCTTTATTAAATTGTCTATACTCTACTAACTCTTGAGTCTCTCTATTTTTAACAGTAATAAAATAACCACCATACCTTTGTAAAGGAATGTAATCATTCTCTTTAAACTTTTCATATTGTTTTACATCATTAATAATAGCATTTAAGTTTGCAGTCTTGCCCCCTAGAATGTTAGTAACAGGATTTATAATATCTTCTCTAATGTTTCCATCAGGTTGAAGAAAAGTATTAGTACTAGAGAGTTCTGTTCTAATTGCTTCTAGTTCTTGTAAGGTTAAATCTTCATAAGGATTTACGCTATTAGGATCTTGCGAAGAAGACACTCGCAAATTAAGTATCTTTGCAAACATAGGATCATCTAACAGATCTCTTCTATATGTATTTAAAATTGCTATGGCTTGAGTTATAATGGCTGTATTGTTTTCACTTGCAAGCATAGCTTTAATAATCTCTTGATGCTGTATCAACATAGCTTGTTGTACATCTTCATAAGCTTTAGCTACATCACCTCTTAGAACTACCACATCTCCTTTCTTAACTGTACTATTAGCACCTCTGCCATCTTCTTGTGCTACAAATATGATTTCTCCGTTTTCATTTTTTCTGTATCTTCCTCCAGGTCTTTTCCTTGTTTTTATTTCACCAGTCTTAGGGTCAGTATATTGTTCTTCTAATCCTTGTTGAGATATTTCAAATGCTTTAGTAAGAGCAGCTGCTGCTGTTGGATCTTTCATGATAGGTATAAAAGTTTCTAAAAGTTTTTCAGTATATTGAGTAACTAGACTACTAGTCTTTCTATCTCTAGATGAAACTAATTCATATAGAGGAGTAAACAAAGGGTATTTCTTTGCCCATGCCCTAGCGTGGCTAACAATCTGAGAAAACTTACCTAACTTTGATGGACTTACCGTGCCCCCTTCTTTATAAGTATCTTCATCATCTTTAATTTTATTTTCCATTTGCCTTGTTTCTGTGCGCAAGGTTTCTCTTGTAGGTTCTATTGGTGCATCTATAGGTTTATCAGATATATCAAACATGTACTTATATCCTGCTTCCATGTTAGGGTTTCCAAAATCAGTGGCTTCGTTAGATACTTTTAATATTTGACTTTTTCTAAAAGGAATATAGGCTTCTCTATTAGAATCTTTAGAATACTCTCTTGCATTGAAATATCTAGTATCTTTAAATACATATCCATCATATCCTTTTTTGTCCAAGAAGATTGTTAAATTTTTTAATAACTCATCATTACCTTTTTGAGCTTTTATTATAAAGTTCTGTGACTGTTCAAGTGTTATAATATTATTTTTTACTAATTGATCTGCTAGTTTGTAACCGTTAATAGTATTAGATATACTTTGTTGTTCTAACACAAAAGGATTTTTTATACTAAGCATAGCACTTACTGTATACTCATCACCATCTACATTGTTATTATTTAAATACTCTTGAAATCTTTGTGAAGCTGATCCTGGTGAAGTAAATATAAAAGGCGAAGATGTGTCTGTAAAATCTTGATTCTGTTTATTGCTAGTATAATAAGTAACTAAAGGAGTGGATGCTTCTGCTATCATTGATTCAGTAGGTAGGTTAAGTTCAATTGCAGTTAGTGCTTCTAATAAATCTCTTACATTTAATCTACTAACTGTTCCGTCTCTTTTCGTTACTTGATTTGTTCCTGCCATTTCCATTAGGTTAATGATGTCTCTTAAATAAAATCTTGGGCTTATACTCATATCTACAAAAGAAGAAGACTCTGCAGATTCAGTTTGCTCAGCTCCTAAGATAAAATTACTAATATTCGAAGCGCTACTGCTTTCTATTAAAGTAGTATTCTGTCTTAAGTTTATAAAATTATCAGAGTTTTGGAGAGATAATATTAAACTGTTTAAAAGTATTTGGGCTTCTTGTACATCATTAGAATCAGATACTCCTTTATAATTCTTACCCCCTGTAAGTAGTAGTATAAGTTGACCTAAGTCATCCCAAAATTTTGCAGCATATGTATCTTCTCTGTTTTTATATAAAGCTCTAATCCTAGGTAAGTAACCATTGATAACAGCATCATTAAATTCTTTATTCTCTAACGGACTGCCTAATCCTTGCGGAGAATTTTCATAAGAAGTTCCTGTTACTACAGAGCCCTCAAAGAAATCATCAAATTCTTTTTGAGATTTGTTAGTAAACTTAGTAGCATTATTACCTATAGTCTCTTTTAATTCTCTAGCATCTTCAGCCGCTTTTCTTTTTTGCACGGCTCCGTATTGAACAGCATCAAAAATCTGATAAGGACTAGTGTATTCTAATCTTAGAAAAGATAAACCTAATCCGTTTAAAAATACTTTTAGTCTACTAAAAAGCTTTTCGATAATACCATTAGGAAAGTACTGCCCTGCCATGTAAGCTGCAAACTTATTTGCAGTAGCTTCTTCATTTCGGATATCTTCTAAATTAACTGATCTATCTTTTGCATACTCGGCATTGTATATTTTGTCTGTGTTGTATTCTTTTCTCCAATACTTTTTAGCAGCAGAGTTTAATACTTTTATTTCCTCAGGTGTAAAGAACCCATTAGCATATAAAGCATGTAGAGCCTCATGATGTAATGTCCATGTTCTAGGATCAGCAGGGTTTACATTAAGAACATCTCCAGGTATACCTGTACTTCCTTCTCTGAAACCTCTTCCCATTAGAGCGACTTTAATAGATTGTTTAGCAATTTCTGGGGCAGCTATAAATAATCCGTTAGGGTTTCCTTTCTTCATAAACATTCTAATTACTATATCTAAATCTACTTTATCTAATCCTAATCTGTCTAACTCTTGTCTAAATATTTCTTTTATTTTAGGTATATCATTTAAAAGATCAGAAGATAAATCTGTTGCTTCTGGTATTTTAGGCATGCCAGCTAGTTTCTTAGTTACTTTTTCTAGCTTCGCTCTTTTTTCTGAGATAACTTTTCTATAAGCTTGTTCAGCAGCAGCTTCTTCAGCTAACTCTTTTAATTGTTTTAAACTTAAACCAGGTTCTTTTTCTAGTAACTCATCAAATTCTTTATCAGATAGTTTCTCGAAGTCCTCCTCACTCATATCATCAAGACCTTTTTGATATAGATAAGTAGTTTCTTGTTTGTATACTTTAGTTTCTTTACCTTTTATAGCTGTAATAATTTCTTTAAGGCTTTTATTAGTTAACGTTAAATTAGTAATTTCGGTATCAGTTAAAGTATCTTGACCTAAAGATATAAACAGTTCTTGTAATAATCTTTTTTGTCTTTTGTAAAACTCTAATTGTAAAGAAAGATTAAACTTTATTTGATCTTTGTCTTGTGCGGTTATTCCAGGAGCTCTGTCAATTCTTTCTAGAGACTCAGTTAGTTTATTAATTCTATTTGGGATATTAGAAGCTTTGTATATAACAGATTCACCGCCTATACTATTTAAAGTTCCTCTAATTAAATTCTTTAATTTGTTATATCTTACTACAGGGTAAGAATTTTTTAATTCAGAAACAGCAGATAATCTTCTATTATCTTCCTTTAAAATTTCTATTACTTCAGAATCAGTGGCCTGCTCTATGGCTCTGTTATTAGCTTCTTGTTCCTGTATAATCTGATCATCAGTATATGAGTCCATATATCCTGTAGTTATACCTTGAGCAACTAATTCTTCTTGAGATAATGGCTCAGTTTTTTTAGTACCTGATACATATTTTTCAGTTAAAACTCTAGGCTCATAAGGAATATTGTTATTTAAAATATCTTCTAATCTCAGTCTACCACTAGTTTTCTCTTTACCTTTTTCTTGTCCTTTAGGTACAACAATATCTCTTTCCATACTAAGGATTTCAGACTCACCAAAACTTCCATCACCAATATTTACTCCTTCAGGTAAAGGACCTTGAGGTCTTAATCCTAAATCTCCATAACCTAGTGATGCCAGCTTTTGTCTTTCTTCAGGAGATATATAATTTAGTTCATCATCTACTGCATCTGCTACATCTTGTCTTCTTATAGCTTCAGCATTTTTAGAACTATCTTGTGGTTTAAAGTCTTCTACAATCCAGCCACGCTTTTTTAACTCTCTCTTCTTAGCATTAAAAGAGTTAGTATTCATCATTTCAATAGTTTCTTCTTCTTCCTCAGGTGGAGTTGATCCATCTCCAGTTTCTGGAGCTTCTACTTGCGTAAGTAAAGATACATCTTTTTTAGCTATAGCTATGACAGGATTTTCTATTCCTCTTAAAACAGATTGAAGTACAATACTATCTACTCCATTTACTTTTGCTGTACCTTTTACAACATATTCAGGAGTAATAGGATTACCTTCAGAATCTTTAATGACTTCTTTGTTAACATCTAGCGCAGTGTATTCTCCGCCTACTGTATATCTTCTATTTTTATTTAAGCCTGACTGATCAAAGAAATCATTATCTTCTTCTATTGTTGCATTATCAATAGTACCTTCTAATCTTTCGGTCAGACTTTTCTTTTCTTTTGTCTCGGCATTATATCTAATTGTTTTTAGCGTGCCCCCTGCGATACCAAAAGGTCCACCACCAGCAAAACCTGCGGCTGCAGATTCCGCTACTTGCTTGTAGAAATTTTTGTCATTATATAGTTGTGCTAATGAATCTTTTATACTCTCCCCAGGAAGCAATCCTTTTTCTGTAGCACCTGCAGTTGATGTAATTATTTCTTGTGTACCTTCAGCAAAACCTTCTTTAAGAGAAGTACCTAAGATACCTTTTCCTATATTTTTCATATAAGAAGAGCTTGTACCTTTTGCCATTTTATCTTTAACGATTCTACCTAAAACAGCACCACCATCAAACATGTATTCAACTGCGGCATAAGGAACACCCATAGCTAATGATAAACCAGCATTCGCATTTGTAAAACCTGTAGCTTCTAATTGAGATATTCTAGAATCACCAACACCCATACCATAAGCAAGACCTACAGCTAGTGCTGGATTAATAACGGAAGCGGCAAACATAGGTACAGAAGTAGCCGCAGCATTTCCTACATTGAAAGCTAACCAGTCTACAAAATTACTAAACTTCTCATCTGATTCAAAGACTTTCTCCATCGAAGTTTCAAATGGAACTACCTCACCTTTAGAGTTTGTATAAAATTGTTTTGCTGCACCATCTAGCTGGTACTGTTGTATAGCTTTATTTGAAAGATCTTCTAAACCTTCAGCTCCTACTATATCATATATAGTTCCCAAGGCTCCTTGTCCTATTTGTTTTAATCCAGACCAACCTGCTTTAAATCCTTTAGTTAAGGCTGTATCATCTAGATCGTCAGGATCATCAAACCTTCTGGCGTTTAGTCCAAAGGTATACAAGTACCCCATATCTTTTGCAGCCTGTTGAGCTGCTCCTGATTTTAAGAAAGCTGTTATCTCTTCGTCAGAAGCATCTTTAGAAAATGCAATCTTTGGTGCGTCTGGTTTTCTATTTAATGCTACGTATTTATAATCTTCTGAGGAGCGAGGGGCACTGGAAAATCCAGTAGGTGTGGATGAATCGTAAGGAGTGAGAGTAGCGTCAAGCTTTTCACGCGACTGTGAGGTCGTTAGAAATTTATCATATGTTTCAAATTCTACTGCCATAATTTTTTTTTCTTACACTTGCGTGTATTCAGGAAGTAAACTTCCTTAGTTTGGATACTGGTCAGCATAAGTAACTTGAGGTATGCCTGTAGTATCTGTAGTATCTGTAGTATTCCCAGATTGTATCTGAGCTTGTTGTATTATTCCGCTTAAGTATGCGTTAGGATCACCAGTATTCAAAATACCAAGGTTCATTAACTCTTTTAAACCTAAAGGATCTCCTGCATTTATTAGTATTTGCGTCAAAGCTTGGCCGAATGCTTTTGTATAAGCTGCATTAAACTCTGCAGTACCTACTTCTAAACCTGTACCTAGTGCTGTAGATTTTGCTATACCTTGTGCATTTTGTATTTCTTTTGTAGGTAGTCCAGCTTTCTTAGCATAAGCTATTGCCTGTTGAGCAAGAGCTGAATTGTATTCTATCTTACTTTTATCTAATGCAGCTTGTCTCAGAGCAGCTGCTTCATCTTTTTTAGATTGTGTAATGCTAGCCTCTTGATCTCTAAGACCTTCAACTAAACCTTTACCACTTGCAATGTCTGCGCCTAGTGATACTAAGTCGTATCTTTCAAAAAGTTTTTGAAGAATGCTTTTTTCATCTGGCTCTTCTTTTGTTTTTTCTTTTAATTCTTTCTCCAACATCTTAGTAGAGTTTATAGCATCTGACTCTTTTCCAGTTTTTTTCTTTGGTTTAGGTTTTTTTACTTCTCTTAAGATTTGATCATCATAGACTTCTTCTGATAATTTATCTTCATCTTTATCTTCTACCATTGTTTCGAATAAAGGGTTAATACCTCCATTTGCTAAATCCATTCCTGTTCCTTTACCTCCTGGTCCTGCAAGATTTAAAGGATCTATACCTGTGCCTGATCCTCCGTAGTCTACTTTAGGAATTAAACTTGATTTTAATATACAATCTTCAGTGTAAAGATCTGGGTACATTCTTTGATGATATGTTTTTTCTGCCATACTATCTCCTAGCTAAAAGGACTCCATCCTAAGTTTGCGGCTATACCTAATCCTTGAACACCAGCACCTATTGCTTGTGATAAGAAACTAGGGGCAGGCGTGGATGCAACTGTTTGTTGACTATAAGGTACGCCTCTTAATATATTAGAGTAAAAACCTAATTGAGTTTTAGGATAATCTCTTTCTTGTACAAAGTCTCCATAACCTAAATCTAAAGCTTGTTGTTGCATTTGTCTAGTTAATCCTCCAATACCCATTTGCTGTTGGAAGTCAGACTGTTCTAATTGTTGTCCAGTAGTTGCTGTACTACCCATACCTAAAGCTGATTGTAACTGTTGTTGCCTGTCAGCCTGTGATGCGCTTAAAGCTGTTTGATAGGCATCGGCTTGTGCTTTAGCATACAAATCTCCTAGCCCTTGTTGTAAATTTTTTTGACGTTCTGCTTCTAAGATAGCTTGACGTGAACCACCAAAGGCTCCTACATTAGCTGCTTGTGCTCCAATGCCTTGTTGCTCTATAGCAGATTGCTCACGCATCTCTCTAGCTGCAATGTCTGCTACGTTTCTATTGTAGTCAGTCATGTAATCGCCTACACTAGATAATGCTGGTGCTCCTGAAGCAGTAGCTGCAGTATAAGCTTCGCCAGCTCTCGTGCCCCCTATTCCACTTCTAGCTTGTGCATCAGCCATAGCTTGTTTTTCTGCATCAGTAAGCTGGGCTAATCTTGGTCCTGTGTATGGTATGTAACCTTCTTTAGCTACATCACCTGCACTACCTACTAAAGACTCAGTAGCTTTTTCAAGGTATTCTGGTAGTTTAATTTCGGATGTACTTTGTTTAGCTTGGTTACTTCCAAATAAAAAATCAAGCATTATGAATCATCCCTTCTTTTTACAGCAGCACCAAGGTCTTCTAAAATATTTTTTCTATCAGGATCAGAACTATAATATCTACTCATAATATCTTCAAGAGATAAAGGTACTTGAATCTTTCTTCTATAGCCAAAGAATGGATACTCATCATCTGATTCATCTTCATCATCTTTAGCATCTTCTTGAGTTTGATCATTTGAACCGCCATCATCTCCGCCTCCGCCTCTACGTCTACGCGCTTCTTCTTCTGCCATTCGTTGATCTTGCATATCATAAAACTGTTTTAATTCTTCTAGAGACATATCTTCTAATTGTTTACCCCCAAAGAATTTACTTAACAACCCAGTTATACTAAAATCAGCTGCTTTTTCCAAGAACGTTTTGTCTCTTGGTAGTTGACCATAAGTTTCTGCCGCTCTTTGAATATTTTTAGTTTCATCACCTAACCTAAAACCATCACCTAAGCCTAAAAAAGTTTTACCTCCATAGTCATAAGAACCTAAACTATATTTAAGTGCTTTTGATAAAGCCTTATTCTCTTGTTTAGCTAATGCGTTTTCTGCAGCTGTTCCTCCTTTTGCATATCCTATTAATGCTTCAGCTGCCTTCATTGGATCGTATCCACTGTATAAACCGTCCGCACCTTTAGTTGCACCCGCGGCACCTACAAAACTAGCAAGAGCATTCTTAGCTTTATCAGCGTATCCTTCGCCTGTTTGTTCTGTAATAGCTGCTGCTAATCCTGCAGCATCTTGTGTAAACTGAGTATTTGATGGACCTAAAGGTCCAATATTTGAAGTTTTTTTACTGTTACTACTTGATGAAGATTTGTTACCACCACTTGAAAAATCTGAACTTTCTCCTAAGTAACTTGATTTTGATGGTTTTGATGGTGTTTTATATCTAGGTTTACTGTATCCCCCATACCCACCTAGACTAGATGAACCTGGTGTGTAGTAAGAAGGAATACCTGTGACAGGTTCTGGTTCGCCTGCACCACCTAGTAATTTAAGTATGCCTGCTTCTTGTGGGTTGATATACGCTAGTGATTCACCTTCTGGTGCCATAGCGTTTAGAGTATCTGCTTGCCCTTTAATCTGGTTTTGTACGTTCATGAGAGATTGATTATAAAAGTCTGGATTAGGTTGCTGTGTGTCGGGCAGTTGGAATATTCCCTGTGCCCCTCTCGCATTCTGCTTACGTAATAGTGCCGCGATACCAGGAGAAACCTGATCATTCTTTACCACCATATCGCCTGAGTTTACTGGACCAGCGTAACTTTGCTGAGTTGAACCGTACATCATCGTAATATTATACCCTTTCTGCCTTCATTTTACAAGGGGGCACGCCATTTTTATATAGGGTTTTTAGTATCACTTCTTACCTCCATATAGCTAGCCATACCTTGTACATCATTAGCCGCACCTGCTTGTAATTTTAAAATATCTGCAGCTTCTAATACAATTGTACCATCTAATAAATTTTTAGAACTATTCGAAGCTAAAGTATGATGAGCCACTTCATAATCTGTACCACCTCTACTAACAAATAGTTGAACTACTACATTACCTGAACCATGATTGTGCGCTTGAACGTTTTTAAAAATTGATTCTGTTTCAGTTGGACATGTATAAATTGTAGTTTTATTAGTAGTGGTTAAATCAAACAACTCAGATTTATATAATGTTGACATTAACTAAACTCCCCCATAAACCAAGAGAAAGACCTAGACTCTGTTTCATCTGCAATTTTTACTGGAGGATTCTCTTCCGAGTAATCTCTTAGTTTTAAAACTTGTATCAATGTATCATATGTTCTTACGTCAATTCTACCTTCAGCTCTTTCTTTGTAAGAAGGTTCAGGATATGCGGGTCTGCTGTATAATGCCATTACCTTAGTCCGTCCTGTCTACCGTCTGCACGCCACGTGCCTAATCTCCATGACACTCCTGTTGCATCGGATAGATACTTAGTCTGAAAAGATCTACCTCTTGCTCTAAAACTTAATTCAGGGTCTGTAGAGTTTATTGTAAACGGTCCTTTAGTTAGTGACTCTCCTTGTGGGTATATCTTTGTATTCATTGTAAATTTTAATGCTGTTCCCGCTGAGAATGTAACATCAGGAATAACTTTATCTATGAAATAAACATTGTCTCCATTCTCATCTCCATTGAAAAATCCTGTTTCAATAAAAGCAGTAATAGGACTACCTGCTGAGTCTACCCCGTCTTCTTGATTGTATTGTAACCCAGAGCCATCAATAGATAAAGGGTTGCTAAATATATTAGAGTCTTGCCACGCTGTTCTATCTAAAGTTCCAATAGCCCAGGTTTGATCCATGTAATTGTATATGACATAGCTATCAATTTCTGTAGCTGATGCTGATGGGTAGAACCACCATATTTCATTAAACTTAATATTTTGTCCTGCAAAAACTTTTTCTCTTTGTACTTGATTAAAGTTATCAAAGATGTGATTTAGTAGTGGACAAGCCAATGTTTTAACAGCACCATCATACATGTAGAAGTTATCTACGCCCATCCAGAAAGATGATCCCTCAATAGCTGTAGAAGCATTCTTTGATATTGTACCTGATATCTCTCCTAGTACTGCAAATGAAAATGTAAAAGGTGGACCAATAAATTGCATAGAGTATACATCTACATCTGTCCATAAGTAGATCTGACCTCTACCTTTTTTGACAGATTCTATATTTGTTCCTGTACCAAGCCGCTGTTCACCAGCCGTATTAATTAGTTGAGGAGCCCATGTACTTAAAGATTCTTGCGATGAAAACCTGACAGTCATTCTATCATAATCACTAGAGCCTTGTGGGTTTGATCCAAACACAACTAAGTGTCTGTCAGGAGTTGAAACTAAAACTAATCCAACTTTAGTTGGTATCTCTGAAGCATCTCCACTCAAAGTATTTGTGACATAGTATGCCAAAGTTGTTCCTCTAAATGTTGTAGGAGCTGCTAAAAATGCACTTACATCAAAATAATAAATAGTATCTTCTCCGCCTCCAATTGAAGCTACAATATCTTCACCCCAAGCATCCATCGTCCAAACCCTAGGAGACAATACTATACCAGAAGATGAACGTGCAGTACCCCATGAGGATGTTCCCCATAGACCAGCACCATAACCGTAACCTGTTAAACCATCATCAGGCCCGTTGTTGACTAAGTATCTTACATTAACAGAACCACCTCCAGTTCCAGCTCCTGAGCTAGATCCTGATCCTGTTATAGTATAACTGTTTGCATTTATATATGTAGCAACATATTCTCCTGCTGCTATTGTGACATTGTTTAGAGTTACTGCAGTCGAAATTACAACGCGTGACCCTGGTGAAGTATTAGCTAAACCATGATTAGCATGTGTGACTGTTACTACGCTACCAGAAGAAGCTGTTGTGTATGGGTTTGTAAGAGTTGCCTGATCAGTTCTAAAAGGCGTGATGTCATAAACTTGGCCACCGTACTCCACGTAGACGTGAGTAGAAGTGCCCATAAAAATAAACTTGTTTCCAACAAGGTCTCGATGTGTTTGAATATTTCTAGACTTACCAGAAATCTGAGATGAACTAAATCGTTTAGTCCACCCACCTATCTTCTCTGCGTATCCTTGAAAGAATCTAACCTTGTCTGAGTTAGTATAACGCATACCTGCTTGGTAATCTGTGATGTCTGTGACTACACCTGGAGGTGCTGTGAGTTTTATTAATGGCATTTAGCCGTGCCCCTTCCCTACCTATTAGGTGTTGTTACTAACCAATTCTCCATCCACACTATCTTTTCTTTGATAATGGCAATGTCTTGTTGCATTTGTGTTACGGTATCTACTTTCTTTTCAACCGCATTAAGTCTTTCAGAAAACATTCCCCAAGACATAGCTATGGTAGCTGCCAGTACTATGTACGGTAATACAGTCTTGAGGTCTATTTTCATTTTTAGCTCTTAGGATTATCTGATTTAATGCCTTGTATTCTGGTTTTCCAAGCGTCCATATTATGATAAATTTCATCAAGTTGTTCGCCTATATCACCATACGCAGCTCTACGAGTTGCGTCTACAGTAGCATTTGACTCAGCAGTATTAGCAACAGTTTCATATGTCGCTAACTGGTCATCAGTAGGTTTAGCTACACCAGAGATATTCCACTCTTTAATGTATGCACCTTGACCATCATCCTGTAAAAGAACATCAGCTTGAAAGTCTACAGCATTTACACTGTTAGCTTTCAAATACTCTTTTACTTTTGTACTTAGTTGTGCCATTTGTTTACCCCTTTGGATTATCTGATTTAACTTTTGCTACTGCGTCTTTCCAAGTAGAAGTGCTATTAACACTATCCCAGTATTGCATATCTAACTGGTCTTGAATTGACGGATAAGCATCTGCTCTATCTCTTTGATACTTCTTGTTGTCATAGGCAGTTTGTAACTCAGCTTTCTTTGCTGATACTTGACTCCATGTAAAATCCTGTGTGTCTTTGTAGATGGCACTGCCATTCGCATCTGCACCAGAGATATATTTTACATTGGCTTCGTACTCAGTTTGATTGCTAGGTTCACCATTGACTACTACTTGAGCATTTGCATCAAGAGCTTTGATTGCACTTATTATATCTGTCATTGTTTTCCTCCTTTAATTCTCATTATGCTGATATTTCTTTTGTTGTCATAAACATATAACCACCTTGACCAGCAACATTTTGATTCATGTACATAGTCATTCCTGTATTATCTACTTTGTGTTGTACACGATATATAACTGCACTTGTAGTGTTTGGACTATCTTCAAATTCAAAAGCTAATCCATAACCTTGATGGTCTAAGTCAGCTTTAAAAGTAAACATAGATGAATTATGACCTGAATTAAGAATATAAGCAGTACTACCACCTATATCTCTTTGAACCACTATATGACCTAAATTATCACTATTGGTTACAACAGCAGTAGAACAATACCATGATACTAAAATCTTAGAACTTGTTGAAGAAGGTGTTATTGCAGTTGGTGTAAATATTGTAGAGTAGCTTGTAGAGTTTGTAGAAAATTTAGTTGTAGAATTATTATGAACTACTTGCAAAACTTTACCACCAACACCACTAGGCAAAGCACTAACAGCAGAGATTGAGTTATTGTTTAATCTTGTAATTGCCATGTTATGCTCCTATTAACCTATATCCAAAAAATCTAGCATATGCTGATTGTAGTGTTTCATCACTGCCTCCATTTTGATAAATTCTTACATCAACATAATCGTTTGTAGTTAAACTCATTTGAGTTGTAAAATTCATTGTCGGGTCTGCCGAAGCATTATTAGTTACTGTAGCCATATCTCCAGAAAAATCTTCTAATGCACCATTCTTATAAAATTGTAAATGGACTCTTGTACCTGTTGGCTCATTAAAATTACTAAAACCAGCAGTTGCTGTAAAAACATATTTACCAGCTGAAGGTGCTACAAATCTTTTATTACTAGTGTCATACTGACCATCGGTGTCATAAACCTCAGTATCAAAATTAACAAGAGTTTGAGTGTTATCTGATACTGTTTGGTTTCCAGATAACTTTGCAAAAAAAGCTGGTGTATTTTTAAAGTCACCACTACTTAATGTTACATTACCACTACCATCAGAGTTAAACAGAGCATTTCCGTTTGCGTCTTGGAAGGTGTTTACTTTAATAATTGAAGTCATCTATGCTAGTACCTCCGAAACTGTAAATGTAGTAAATCCGCACTGATCATTTGCGCCATTTCTATTTAAAAATATTTCGTTAGATGCTACTTTAAATTGCATTTTATAAGTTACCTCACTTGTGCTTGATGGGCTGTCTAATAAGGTACATGAGCATGATCTATTACCTCTAGTCGCTTGTATATCACCATCTCCTATATGATAAGGAACTTGTAATACTGTACTACCTCTGAGAATTTGATAAAACGCATCTATGTCTTCACCACCATTTCCAAAAGATCCCACGAATTGAATTAAAACTTTACTTGATGTAGCAGTTGGAGTAATGGCTACAGTTAGTACATCTGTAAAACTTGTTGATGTAGATGCTATTTTTGATGATGATACAGTTTGAACTACTTGACCAATTTTACCTGTACTAAATGAAGGAGTAATTGTTCCACTTCCATCACTAGAGATAATGGCGTTGCCACCCTTATCCTGTATTGTATTAACTTTTAATATGCTCATTCTATTATCCTATTAATTTGAATCCTTGAAAAAAACTGGTTGATGATAATACATCGCCATTACTTCCTGCAGTTGTTTGTATGTAAACTTCTATATAATCACCAGCACTTAAATCTTGCACTTGTATAGATATTTGAGACATATCAGCATCCGATGATGCTCTATTTTGATGTGCAAAGTTAGTGTTTGGAGATATAGCAGAACCATTTTTATATAGTTTTATATTGTAAAGACCTAATTGATTTCCCATAAAAGCATGAACAATAAACATATACTTACCACCTTTACCTGTAGGTACTGTAAATTTGTTTGATGCAAACGCACTATCAGTATCAAATTGTTCAGTATCCCAAGGTACTTTAACAAAAGTATCATTGGTTAAGTCAAAATTACTAGACAGTCTTACATAAAAACTAGGTGTATTTGTTCCACCAAATCCACTCTGTGTTGCACCACTTCCTAGTGATACTGTATCTCCACTACCACCAATCGTAACTGTACTTCCTGATTGTGGGGTTATTGTATTTACTTCTAATGTACTCATAATTTATTCCTACTATACTATCACAAAAGTACTACCAGATGGAATGGTTAAAGTTCCACTAACAGTAATTGGTCCTGCGGCTGAAGCGTTCTTGCTTGCGCCAATTGTTATGTCGCTAAATGTCTGCGCGTTTTGAGAGATGAATGTGGAGCTCAATGATGCTTGACCTACGGTTGCATCCGTTGGAGTTCCAATATCAAATACATTTCCTAACAGCACACCACTAAACGTATCGGTTGAGAGAGGGGCACTGGTAAATGTAATCGTGTTGCCGCTAACAGTGTACGCTGTATTTGGGTACTGGACAACGCCTGAAATGCTGATGATTAAAGACTGCTCTGTTTCTATAGAAATATTCTGTGAGCCAGACTGTAATGTAAAACTTGTTAGTGTACCGTTGAATGACCCTGCAATATCATCTATTAGTTGATATGCGCCAGTTAGTGGTGATCTCCCTATGTATGCCATTACTCACCACCTCCATTATCTGTAATTGTGTTTCCGTCTGCTACCCATTCTAGTATTTCTTGGTAGTGTCTGTTTGCTTCATTGTGAGGAACAGTCCATACAGTTCCATCTTGATAATTAACTTCATAATTAAAAGTGCTATCTTCATTATATTTTTTTTCTACTGTACTAATCATTATAACTCCGCATCAAATTTCATTTCGTCAATATGAGTAGTTCCGCCCCTGTTACTAACTTGAGTAAATACTGAATATCCGCTGGGTGATAACTGTTCACTCTCAACACTTTGACTATTACTTACTACTTTTGATATACTTGGACTTGTTCTCATTTCTGTAGTAAATCCAAGAGTACCACCTAATCTATCAGATGTATTTCCGTCAAGAGACGTTGTGTACAATCTAAAACTATTTTCATCAAAATTTTTGTAATATCTATCACATCTATTTTTATTTATATCAACAGGTAAGAACTCAAACTCACTAGCAGATGTACCGACTTCTAGTTGTACACCTGTTATGTGCCAACTATCCGTTGCACCTGCTAAATCAAAGTTTGTTACATTTCTATCTGCGTTAGAACTTGCTTCCCATGCTGTAGGTACAGCACCACCTGAATAATTTGAGCCACCATCTAACCACCATTCTATAGTAAGAGAAGTACCATTATCATCATTAAAGGCTCCCGTTGTATCAGCAGGAAAATTTATTATTTTCTTTTCCCAAGTGTTGGCAGCACTAATATTGTAAGTTCCACCTACTTGTCTTGTGTTATCACTATCTCTTAAATTAACTTGTAAATTTGATCCTGTCTTACTTGATTTAACCCAAAATGATAATGTAAAAGGCTCTGCATTAGTTGTTCCTTTTTTAAAAATTTGTAAGTTTTGACCTTCAATTCTTTGTTCAAAAGTAGTTTGAGAACCAGCACTAGGAGGTGATGCGGTAGAAGTAACAAGTGCCTTAAATGCTTTTCTAAAACCATTATTATATGCTTCACCACTAGATAAAGATTCCTGAGATACTGTATATGTTCCTACTTCAAAAACTGTTTTAAATCTGTCCACTGTACTATAAGCAACAGAACCATAGCTAGAAACAGAAGTACCCCTCTGTGCAATAGACATATCACCATTTATGATGAAGTTACGGAAGTTAATCCCTTGCTGAGTAAATGCTCTAGTTGGTAATGTTGTTATAGCCATTATGCTAGTACCTCCATTAGTGTTAGAGTTGAAATTGTGCTATAACCACCAGATTTACTATTAAAAGTATAACTACTACCAGATACTTTTGTTTGTAAGTGGTAAGTAATAGAACTCGTACTGTTTGGACTATCTAAAAAATTGATACTAAAACCACCATCACCTCTATCTGAGTTAGGTGTTCCAGCACTTTGAGCAGCTGTGCCTTGACCAGCAGTTCCAGTTTGTAGTGCTGTGCTATCTCTTTCTACTCTAAAAAATATATCCATAGCAGCACCAGGATTATAACCACCTAATCTAAAATCTATTAAAACTTTACTACTTGTAGCTGATGGAGTTATAGCTGCAGTCATAACATCTGCAAAAGATGTAGTGCTTATGCTAGAACTAGCTGTGCTTACAGTTTGAATCACTTGACCAATCTTACCACCACCAATCGTAGCACTACCACCTAAAGAAACAGCAGAGCCATTTAAAGTAATAGATGAGTTAGCAAGTTTAGCATTGGATATAGAACCTAGTAATTTACTTTCATTAATAGAACCAGCTAACATATCATTTGTTACAGAAGATAATGCTGGAGCGATAGTTTCTACTGACTTGCCTAAGAACACTGCATACATGGTATCTGAACCAGTAATTGCAGAGGATAGGGTTAGTGTTGTGCCTGATACAGTATAAGCATCATTAGGATTCTGCCTCACATTGTTAATAAACAGAGCTAAATCTTGTGGATTTGTTACTGCATAACTTAGTGTGTAAGTATCAGTAGCAGATGTTGTAAAACTCTGTTTCTGTAGAGTTTGAAATTTATCTGCTGGTATGCTTCCAATATATCCCAAGTGTTACTCCTATGTACTAATTGTATCTATGAATGAAACTACTGTGTCAAGTGAGCTAGCTGTATCTGATACTGCAGCAATTTTATCACCTGAAGCTAATACAACCTTTGCTCCTCCATCAATTAACTCAAGTGAGCCACCGACAGGGATAGGGGCTGATTTGATAAGATAGTAATTGGTTGATGATCTAACAATATATACATCTACATTAATTGCGGATGCTGCTACGTTAGTTAATCTAATACCAATGACTGTATCAAAACTATCAGCTTGTGCTAAAATATCTGCAGGACTTGTGCCTGTATTTCTAGCTACTTGATTTCTAAAATTTTGTGCCATTTATATTCTCCTCAAAGCGCCACAGCCATAGCTATAGCAAATCCAGCAGTAGCCGAAGTAGATGGGTCTATTCCATTAATCGTACTTACTTGCAAGTTATCTAATGCATTAAGTACATTAGTACCGTCTGAATAAATTATTGCGTCTCTACCTGCAGGAAGTGTAAACGTTGTACCACTACCTGTAGTAAATATAATAGAATTACTATTTGCAGTATTATTTAAAACTACATAAGTAGTTTCTTTCGCGGGGATAGTTACTGTGTTGGTACCACTTGGTGATCCTCCGAAGTCGAGAACAAGGTTTCTTCCATCTTCGTCAGTGTAAGATGTGGGGTTAGCAGTAAATGTTAATGTATGTGTTGTACCTGATAGAGTTACAGCTGCTCGTCCTGTTATTTTATTTTCAAGACGTTTTAAATTATCATTAGTTTGATCACCCCAGGTTCCATCGTTTTCACCTGTGGTCATTAAACGTAAGTTTAATCCACCGCTACTCCAAGTAGATGCCATTAACTAATCCTTATGATCGCGTTACTTGCGTCTGCTGTTGGAAAGTCTATTGCAAATGTTCCGTTAGAAACAGAATAATCTGCACCAAAATCTAAAACCATAACAGCTTTGTTAGAAGCTGATGAGTTGTATATTATGCACCCTCTAGTTGTAAAAGTAGCACTAGTCCAAGTTGTTTGAGCGAAATCACAAACAGCTGTGTCAGTACTTAAAACAGGTGTACTACTTGTTAAAGTATTTCCGCCTGTAGTGTAACCACTACCATTTGCAAGCTCATCACTGTTACCAGTAACATCTGTATAATTAGTTGTACTTTTATTGTATGTACCAGATTGTGCGGAGTTTGCTTTAATTAGAGCAATTTTAAAAGTATTACCAGAACTTGCTGTGAAGTTATGTGTACCTGTTAAAATCTCTGTTTTAAAGCTGTTACATATTGCTGATGTAATAGCCATGCTTTATTGTCCTCTCTGCATCGTTGTTAGTTCACCATTGCGAAATTCATCATTTCGCATTCTTACCTGTTCTTCATTCGCTAAAGTTTGTATGGCTCTATTGTAATAGTTTTGCCATAGTTCAATTGCTTGTGGAGTTTCTTTCATATAAGCTACTGCCTCAATCAATGATCCATATAGTATAGCGTCTGGTGCTTTGTCTCCAATGTATGTGTTAGCATTACTTGAAGATAAGCCTGGAACCCTCATAGTATACCCTATTTCAACTGTAGTTGCAAGGGCTGGTATTGGTCCGAACAAGAAATTTGTTTGTCTGTTACTAGATGTGTATGTAGTACCAGTTTGGTTTAAAGCATAGAATCTTATCACTCCTGCTTTAGAATTATCTGTAGGATTTTTTGTAAATTCTTTAATAAAGGTTTCATCTTTTTCTAGTAAGAAATCACCATTTTGTATTCTCAAATACCTAGGAACGACTAAATCCTCAGGCACAGCTACTGTTGAAGAATGCTGACTAACAGAAAGATTTGCTACTTTTCTAAAGGCAGTAAGATCTAGTTCTTTAGCAATTCTTAATTCAGCTAGTTGTATGCAAACATCAATAGGAGCTACGCCTGCACCTGTAGCTGTAGTAAAAGATGTGGCATTATTCTCTAAAAAATCTTGAATACCTTGTTTGAGTTGTACGTATGTTAATCCCATAAATTATGTTCCCCAAGCGTTCTGACCCCAAGTCTGAGCACCCCATCCTTGATTATCAACGCTTATACTTATTGTACCATGTGCAGATACAAGTTGCAACCCTGTAACATCATTTTCTGCATTAATAACAATATCACCTTTAGCACTTGCTAAAGCTATTCCAGTTGTAGTTATGTTAGAACTAGCTTGGAATGATAAATCTCCTTTACCAGAAACCAGTTGTATTCCTGGTGGAATTTCTGTTAAGTCTATAGTTATACCATTTGAACCATGCCCAGAAGATAACCCTATTCCTGTTACATCTACTGTAGATCCTGCTGATTTAGTTACATCTCCGATAGCTGAAGCGGCTGCTATACCTATAGCATTTTCTGTTGCTCCAAAACTTAAAGTACCATGTTCTGATGTTAGTGGTAATCCTTCGGCATCTTCAGTAGTGTCAATTGAAAGCGAACCATTTGCACTGGACAATGCTAAGCCTGCTACAGTTACGCCAGTTGCTAATTCAAGTTGACCTATTCCTGTAGTTAATGCAAGACCACTAGCATCTTCAGTAGCAGAAACAATAACATTCCCTAATGCTGCAGTTGTAGGAGGCGTGCCCCTACTAAACAATGTACCGAACCTTACTGTAGTTTTATCTACATCATTGTCTGGTCTAGGGTTTGCTAATGAAGTGGACTCAGGTCCTAAGTTAGGTGGATCTAATAATCTTTGTTTAGGCTCCCAGTCTTTTTTATGAACTCGAAGCCCATTCCACTCGGTTCTCGCATCTTTGTATCGTATCTTCCTGCCAGAACGATCATCTATCAGATATGCATATTTACCTGAAGCTCTTCTTGCCATCGTTCTTAGTATCCGCGAATCTTAGGTTGTATATAAAAACTTGCTCTTTCTCTATCTTCTTCTTTTGCGTATTCCCATTCCTGTTCATACATAGCTTTTAATTCTGCTCTTCGTGCCCCATCCACCTTAGATGGATTTTTATTAGCAAGTTCAACTGCTAACGCACTAATAAGTGCAGGTAAATATCTTCTAGGTATGTCGGGATTTTCTGTATACGTATCATTAACATCTTGAGGATATCTTATAGCCCAAGTGTTTAATTGATAATAAGTTTGATCTGGAACAGGCCATACATATATTGTATGTGTGTTTGCACCTGCAGATTTAAACTGACTATTTCTTTCAACAGTAAATTGTACAGGTTTGCCTGATGTTGTTTTAGTGGGATAGTTTAAATACTCTGATAGACTAATTCTTTCACAGTTAACATCAGAAACTGGAGAGCTATTTGTATCTCTTACAGAAGCATCTAGAATATCTAAAAATTGACCAGCAGCTAAAGTTGCTGTAGCACTACCTTTAGTTAGATTAATTACGTGAGAAGTAATAGTAAATAAATTTACTCCTTCATTAACCCATTTGGTTAATATAAGATTAAGCGAACGTCTAGCAGTTACTAAATCATAACCAGACTTAACGTCAAACCCTACGCGCTCGTAAGCTTCTTGGATTATTTCAGCTGTGTCTAAGCTGAATGTATGTGTACCAGATGTTGCCATAACCTACCTTTAAAAATTAATTGTAGGCTATAGTTACTGAAGTAGCATTTGTTACGTCTAAGTAAATACCGTTTTCAAAAACTGTACCATCGTTAGGTACATAAACATCTAAACCTTCTGTACCAAAACCAGCTTGAAACTTTAGTGTGCCTGTAGCATCTGTACCATCATATAACTTTACAATAGAAGAAGCTACGCCTGCAGCTTGAATATATTGTATTCTAGTTCTTCCTAAAAAATTATCACTGGCATCTACAGCTACACCATACCTACCGTCAGTAGTTCTGGTTGTAAATTTTACGTCACTTGATGACATGTAAACCTCCTTGTTGTGGGGGAGTTACCTCCCCCGTTAAAATTAAGCTGCTGCTATTGTAGCACCAGTGTCACATCTTTTCCAATTAGCTCCATCATAAAAAGCTAGGATTGCTGCACCAGCAGCTCCGTTTGAAAAATATGCAATTTGACCTTCTACACCATCTGGTGCAGTAGCCACTGTATATACATTAAGACCGATTACACTTTGTGTGTTTACTGGTCCTGAAAAAGTTGTTGTTCCCATAGTCTATAATCCTTTCATATAGTCTGCTAAGCAGTCCATGGTTGTTTATTTATTGCTTGAGAAGGGGGCACGTTTATACGAAACCCCCTTATCTTATTTATTGATTAAGCACCTTGGTTTCCGTAGACACCACGCCAGTCAGACCAACCGAAGCTGTATCTTTCTCTAGCTTTGTATCTTACGTTACCAGTTTCAAAATCGCCTTCCATCTTGGTTGACATAGCTGCTCTGTTGAACATCTTTGCACCATTAGGACAGTCAGTTCTAATGAACCATGCATCTGGATCTGAGAACCTGTGGTTAGTGTAGTAACCATTAGGTATCATACCCATGTTGTTGATAGCATTGATATCATTATCAGCTGTACTTGGACGACCCTGTGACTTCATAAGTCTCTCTGCTACAAATACCAATTGTCTTGGAATGTGTAGAGATTTACCTTGAAGTGCTACTGGAACACCTTTGTCATCTGTAAATCCAGCAATGTCAATCAAAGCTGTTTCTAAAGATGTCTCAGATAAATCGGCATAAGTTGCAGGTCTGTTAGAACCTGTGCTACCGTTTTGTAATGGGTGTGCATTAGATACTAATGCTTGTCCATCACCACCTGAGTTAGCACCGTTAAATGCATTGTTATATACATTTGCGGCTGTTAGCTGCTTAGTAGAAGCCATAGATCTAGCTAATGCTTTAGTTAGTCTAGTTGAAAGTTTGTCATAAAGATTATCTTCCATTGCTTCTTCTGTTAGTGAAAATGCTAATGCAACTGTGTTATGTGTATATCTTGATACATAACCTTCGCCTGACTCAGCGTATTCAACTGCTGCGCCTTCGAATTTTTCATTCGCATTACCAAAGCCTGGGAAGAGTACTTCTTCTTCGAAAGCTCTGTTTGATGTTTCCTCATCGAACAAGACGGCATGCTCATTCTCGTATCTGTTATATTCAGTTCCGAAAATAGCATTAAGACCTGGCTCCAGTTCTTTAAGGATTTGTGCTCTTGATATAGCCATTTATTATCCTCCTATATTCCTGTTACGCCAGTAGCGCCTAGTCCAAATTGATGAGTATTGATTTTCACCAAGATGTCCATTGTAGTTCCTGCTGAAGTAAAAGAATCATCTGCTTCTGCACTACCTAAGATAGTTAGTGGAAAAGTGTTAGTTGTATTCTTAGTACTTGAATCAGCAGTTAACCCTGATTTATGTGTGATCGCTGATCCTGTTGGGCCAGCTACAATTTGTACGTTCTTACCGACATCAGCTGCTGCAATCGCAGTTGCTGCTTGATCAGCTTCAACTTCAAAGATGATATCTGGATCATCATATACGTACACTTTGTATTTGTCTTTAGCTACAGTGCCATTAGGAATACTTCTAACAAATTTAACTTCGCCAGATGCATTATCTACGTACTCTGCTCCATAAAACACTCCTACGACTGCGCCAGGACTTGCAGCTGCCATATCAGTTACGATATTACCTGCTGAAAAAGTCACGAGATCACCTTCGAAGAATGCGGTTGGGGCAGTAGCGGCTATTCTGTAACCATTTGGGCCACTAAAGTTATTGGTTCTAATTAAACCACCCTTAGCGTGCTTCTTTGGTTTTAGGCCATATGCCATGTTTATACCTCCATAGTATAGTTAAACAAAGTCATGACCAATATTACTATCAGTCGTCAAACTTTGCAGTTTTATTTCCTCCGCCTCGTGTGACTGAGGAAGATCCGTCTTGGCTGATAGGTGCTGCAGCGCTGTTATTACTTTGCAATTCAGAGTTGACCGCTCTTTCTTGCATTCTGGTCTTGTTATCGTAGTATTCATTTCTTTGATCCGCGATCTCTTGATCGACTTTCATCAAAATTAAATCACCACTTCTAACTACACCCGCATGCTTTCCTGTGTCTAAAACATCCGATTGCCAGTTCCCGCCAAGTTCTTCGGGTGTTACTGGTTCGTATCCTTGACGAGCTCTTTCATGCACATTTCCTGACTGATCTTCATTCAGGAGTTCATGTCGAACCCATCTATAATGTACACCCTCTGGTGGAGTTGGAGTATCCAACTTACTAGGTGGTGCCCATGTTTTCTTGCGAGTACCCGAAGCTCGCGTTGTACGGGTTGTCTTAGTAGCCTGTGTCATTCATCTACTCCTTATCTCGCCTCATTTAGGCGCATTTTTTGTCGCGCATATTCTTGTAAAGATACTCCCATTTTATTGGCAGTCTCTACTTCTGATTTAGTCAATGTGACTTTTTGTTTGCCACTGGGGGAAGTGCGCGTTCCACCCGCTACTACTTGTACTTTTTTTGCTGAAGAGTTTTGTTTAAACTTTTCAGGAAACTCTGTACGAATACGAGCGTCTAACTCGTTATAGTATTCATCAGGATCAGCATCAGGATATATTCCTTCATCTATTAGTTCCTTATGAACTATCATCGCGGCTTGGGTCATAATCTTTTCGCTTTGATTATTACCTCCAAACCAGGAGTTTCTTTTCTGCCATTGCAGAGCTTTCCTATCGGGAGCTCTTTGTTGCTCTGGCTGTTTATCAGTCTCTTCATCAGAAACTTTTTGTTTAGTAGAAGCTGACTTCGCTCTTTCTTCATATTGCTTTACAACTAATGCTTCAGCTTTAATAGATGCTAACTTATCAGTAGCTTCTATCTCTTTATCAACATCACCATTCGTCTTAGCATCACGAAGAGTAGCTAGTACTTCTCGCTCTTGAGCCTTCAGTCTATCACCATACTGCGTTACTGCAGCAAGTTCAGATTCAGCTGATCGTCCGACTAACTCTTGGCGCTCTTTTTGAAATTTTACTTTTTCATCTTCGAGTGCCTGGAGCTTTTCTTCAAGCTCTTTACGTTGCTTGACAAGTCTTTTAATCCGCTTCTCAGCTCGTTTGCCATACATCTTTTTGTCATCAGATTCTTCCTCATCTTCAGTTGGAGTTTCCTCAGTAGTGTTTTCTACTAGTTCTTCTTCATCAACTTCAGTTTCGGGAGTTTCTTGTTCTGGAGCATCTAGCTCTTCAGAAGACGTTTCTGTTTGGCCTTCTTCATCGATTACAACTTCGAGTTCTTCCTCTAGGTTGATTTCTTCTTTTGGGTCTTCTATCATATTACCTCCGTCAGTTGCGAACTGCGTTTATACGCTGTGCCAATATAATACCACATATTGTGTTATATTTGCAAGTGTCTATCTGTGCTTTATTTTATCTGGCTTAGGTACAATTGCGACTACTTCGTCATCATTGATAATAGAATAGTCTTCATTATCACACTTAAACTTTAGTCCTACGTACTTTCCTGTCAATACAAAGTCTCCAGGTTTACACCACGTGGTGCTGGATCTGTTCATGTCTTTATAACATTCTGAACCCATGTCTATTACTTCAGATACTACGCAAGCGAATCTAATCATCTCTCTTGTTTGCTCTGAAAATATTACTCCACCAGTAGATTTCTCTGATGGTTCCCAAGGTTTTAGTAACATCCTATAACCCTGTGGTTTTGGTAGATCTTTACTCATCTGTGCCTCCTGCTATTTCTTTATATAGCTTATGATACTCTGTATGCAGACGATCTTTCATATCTGCCAGAGTCTGTCCTACGCCTACTAAATATTTATAGTTAGCGTAATCTTCTGCACTCCCATTTATTAATTGAGTATTATTGACTTCTATAGCCTCACTCAAAACTTTGTCCATTCGTTCCTTATATACTTTAGTCTGGTCTAACATTGATCCTCCTGTAAAAAGGGGGGCACCTTTAAATGCCCCTGTTGAATATATTATAACAAATTATTTCTTAGATGACAACCCTGATAATGGATTATTTAAAGCCTTATTAATCTTCAAGTCAAGACTTTCTTCTAGTAATTTCATTTCATTAAGAAGCTCTCTTGCGTCTTCTTTTTGTCTATCTTCCACGTCATTTACAATCTCAGTTATGTGTCGAATATCCCCAGCTTGTTGGCGTAAATCTGCCTTCATATCTGAACGCATATCTCTGGCTACATCTGATATTATAGTTATCTCTTGTAGTATCATGTCTATCTCAGACTTTAGTACAGCCATACCCTCATCATATTGAGAGAGGTCTGGCTCAGTGTACAGAGTTATCTTCTCCTTCATCATTAAGTAATCCTGGTAAAAAGTGAAGCCAGTCCAAGCTGCACCACCAAGAGCACCTAGTAGAGTAAAGATAGCAAACATCTTTCCTCCAGTTATCTTCATCCCGCTATACTCAATACTGGGCATTTATTATGTCCTCCATTATTTGTCCTTGTTCTGTTATAAATAAACCGCTGTATGGATCATCTATTACTTTATTTAAATACTCATTAACATTTGTATCTTGTATTGTTGATTGAGTATCGAAAAATGTTTTAGTATTACCTAAGATTTGCATTACTATTAATGTTTTCATTTGATTTGATTCGTCATATCTTGCTTTGTCATCAATCTTTTTTACTATTTTTGTTGCAGCTTTTTCTTTAGAAGACGGTTGTTTTACTGGCTCTTCTGCTTCTTCAGAATTTTCTACTTCAGTTTCTTTCTGCTCAGAGGTATCGTTATTTTCTGGAGTAGGTTTTTCATTTGCTTTATTGTCAAGTTCGTTTGTTTCTTCTTCTGTCGGTTGCTCATCTACTGCCTCCTCTACCTGGGCTACTTCCATTTCTATTTCCAGTTCCATTTCAGCTTCTATTTCTACACTAACAACTTCTGGTTCTGGTAAATCTAATTCAAACTCTTGTATTTCTAACTCTACTGTTTCGTATGATATATCTTCTGGCTGAGACTCTATAGGAGCAAACTCTATATCTCCTGCTTCATCTACATTAATATCATTAAATTCAAATACTTCTTCTACAAAATCTAACTCAGTTGGATCAAATATATCTAAGTAATATATTTCTTCTAATGTAGTTATTTGTTGTGTAACAATTGTGTTTATTACATTATAAAATACATTTACTGTAACATCATCAAACAAAGGACCTATGGCTAGATTAATATCTCGCCCACCAATTTCAATAGTTACTTTATCTAATACGCCACTGAAATCGAAAGAGCCGTTATAAGATTGGTAGCCTGTTGATACTCCAGACTCAGACAAGATGTCAGTGCCTGAAAAGACTGAAGTAGTTCCATTAAATCCTGAAACGTGCATGTATATTCTATCTTGAGCATCTTGTTTGTCTACCTCTATTGTATATTTAACTTTTCCACCATTATCTATTTCTAAATCAGATATGTCAATTGTATTTATAAATGTTGTGCCCATCCCTGGTACACCCATAGTAGATGTTGAATTACCTCCGCCTGTTATCTGTGCACATTTATCTGCACCTAGACCATAGCAAGAATTACCAGTAGGCATATTTGCACCGCCTTGACCTCCCCAATCATAGTCCATATCCCCTTCTTTAGTTGTAGTGACATAATCATTATCGCCATCAAGAATATCTCCTGAATCTTCATTAGTGACTGTGGTAGTAGTGGTAGTTACAGTAGTTTTAGTTGTTGTAACAATTTCTGTGCCTTTGTCTTCTTCAGTAATGTCAACTTGTGTATCTTCTGTGATTGTAACGCCAGGAATACAAAGTCCTTCTATATCAGGAAGGCAATCTGCTTTAGAAGATAATGATACCAGTAGTAAGAATAAACAAAGTTTTAAATAATAAAGCATTGTCCGCATCACTAAACTCCTGTGTTTCTGGTTTATTTTCTTCAACGTAATTTATTTTATATTTACTTCCATCAGGAATACTCTCTGGGTTACTCTTCCAACCATCTTGAGCTTCTGTTCCTATAGCCCCATTATATGGACACGGAGTTCCTGCATCTGTCATCGCATCAAAGACTCGAGGGTCTTGACATAATACAGATACTGCAGCAACTTTCATTCCCATTGAGTACAATGATCTAGATAATTTTAAATTTTGGCATAGTTCATCATCTATTACATAACCTGTAGCAAAACCTAAAACATTATTTTGCACACTAGAGCCAACTCCAACTTTACAAATATCACTATTAGAATTAATCACAGATGGCGCATTTGCCGTAGGTGGTGTGGAGTTTGTAACTACAGTTGAGGACACCGTGTTGGTTTCAGCTTTTACATCTGTAGTAACAGCTACAAATGTGAACGCAAACAATATAAAAAATAATAGTCTAAGTTCTTTCATCACCACTTGCTTTTATCAGCCCAGTAAGCTGCAGACATTTTTCCTTTTGCTATATTCTTACCATGTCTTGCTTTAAATGATTTTCTTTTAGCTTTCATTCTTGCAGATTCACCAGCTTTAGGTTTGCCCGCAGTGCTAGCTCCTTGTTCACCGTATCTAATTGTTTTAACTTTGTCGCCTTCTTTAGCAACTACTACGTGAGATTTCTTTGGATGGTTAGGTGTTCTCTTTGGTTTATTAAACCCTGACACACCTGCTCTAGCTAGTCTAGGATCTTTTGGTGACATTACATATTTTCCCTTCTGATTGTTACCTTTGCTTTTTGTATTCCATCTTTCGCTAAGTCCATAGCGTCTTTAGCTTCTTTGCGTTGTCTTTCTAAATCTGTATTCTCATCATTGATCATAACTTTAGCTTCTTCTAATCCCATTTCATCTGAATGAATCTTAGCATCTAGTGCAAGTTTAGCTTTGCGTAATTCTAAATCAGCTTGTTGGATTTCAACTTGCTGTTCTGCTACACTTTTCTTTTCGCCTGCTAGTATTTTAGCTTTCTCTTCATCAAGCTTCATTATAGAATCAGAAGCATTAGCTGTAATTAAAGCAATTTGATTTTCCATTTCAGGAGGTAAAGGTTGTCCAGCCATAATAGCTTGTTGTAGTTGAGGATCTTGTACCATTTGTATAACTGAACTTCTGTACTTCATTGCCAAGTGATCTTGTATATGTGAAGCCAATGTTTGTGTCATTGGAGTATTTTCTTTATACGCTGGGTTATTCATTAGAGAAGCATGAGCTACTATGTGAGCATCATGATTTTGATCAGCTCTTGGTTGTAATGGTGCCCCCTTCATAGCCGCCATGTTTTCTGAAACAGGGTCAGCAGATATAGGTTGCTGTTTTTGTTTTAGATATCTTTGAGGTTCTTCAATACCCATTGCTGTAAACAATTCCATGCCTATTGCTTCCATGTTGTAAGCCGCAGGATTTTGTTGTGCTATTTGCATTACTGCATTTACTTTAGCAATACGGTGTGCT
>WLWE01000553.1_pt1 | contig 31729 bp, 44 predicted proteins | sample 6718301 | NCBI WGS metagenome assembly WLWE01 (sample SAMN12718691, study PRJNA515312) | sponge metagenome | isolation source: marine sponge | host: Mycale hentscheli | place: New Zealand: South Island, Marlborough, Capsize Point | collected 2003-05-01
AAATCTTGAGTCGACAAGTTATTTTTGACCACGTCATCCATGTCTTTAGTCATAGCCCCATATATTCTTTTTATAGCTCCCTCTTGTCTAGTGCCTGACTTTGTAAAGTCTGGGGACAAATCTTCCCTAAGTTTCGTTCTCATATCTTCTAAAGTCTTAAAGTCTCCGCCCGTTTGAATATCTTTCTTGTATTTTTCTAGTGTATCTACTAATGCTTGTTCGACTTTTGATCTGGGCTGGCCTCCGGGTAGCGTTGTTAGTCTGTCAATTTCTTTATCTATAGCTTCAATAGTATTATTGGCTGGCGTCTGAATGTCTTTAACTTTTTCAACTACACTTTGCCTAGCGTCTATTGCTTTCTTTTTGACTGCTGCCGCTTTTCCTTTAATTGAATCTATGATCGTGTTGTAGTCAGGGATGTACTTTTTTTGTAAGTTCTCAGCGGCTTGCTGCCTTGCGGCTTGCTGTTGCTCTCTAATCCCTGACGTGCCGACTATGGGGATAGCCTCTCCAACGTCTTTTGCAAATTTTCCGGGCTTAGTTGTCGGAGGTATGACATCAGACGTTGTTAGTGGAACACCAAGCTTGTTTGCATCCTTTATCAGTTCTGCAGGCTCTTTTGCTGGCGCTCCTGTGGCTGCTCTATACCCTGCACCAATTACGTTTTCTATGCCTTTACCTGCCGCACCTAAAGCTCCAGATAAAGCAACGTCTGACAGGTCAATGTCATTACCCCCTCCCATTTTTTCCGTTCCTTGTAAAGCGGCATCTGCGGCTGCTGACTTAACCGCAGCACCTGTTAATGTTGCTGCTTCTCCTGCTGGGTAGAAAGCTGCAAGTTGCCCAAACGCTGGCAACAAATCGGAAGCGGACAAGCCCGGTTTATTTAATGCAACTATTTGCCCAGTTTTGTTGTTAGCTGCGTATATATTCCCTTTTTCATCGTACTGAATGCCAAACTCTGGCCCGGCAGCCTTGATCATTTTTGCCCGTTCTTTAGGGTCTGAAGTTGTAGCTATTGCAGCCGCAAGCTTTACAGCAGAGGCAGTCGGAAGAGTTGAAAGAAAACCAGAGGCTTTGCCGCCAAATATTGCAGATTCAAGCTCTGGAAGCTCCTTTGTCCCCCTAGTTTCTTGTGAATCGCCAGTAACCATATTTTTTAGGTCATCCCACCAGCCAGAGTCTTTTTGCTGCTGGCTTTGTTGGGCCTGTGCTGGTGCGTCAAACTGATCGAATATGTTTTTTGATTGTGGCTGACCTTGCGCGGCTTGTGGCTGGTTTTGGTCTGGCTGCTTTGCATCAAATTGATCGAAGATGTTTTTAGACTGCGGATCTTCTTTATGACCAACTTGTTCTTTCGAATCAAATTGGTCGAAAATATTTTTAGTTTGCGGCTGGCCTTGTGGCTCTTGTGGCTGGCTTTGCTTGGCTTTCGCGGTGTCAAATTGATCGAAGATGTTTGACATTACATTCCCTCCGGCGCATATCCGTACTTGCTTATGAATTGACTTTTGTATTGAGGGTTATTTTTCACAAACTCGATTGCAGACAATGGGGCAACCGAAGGCGCATATCCGTACTTTTCTTTAAACTCTTCTAAAGAACCCGGATTATTTCTAACGTAAGATATTGCTGCCTCTGGTGCTTGCATTCGCGCGTCTTGGCTTCCTTGTTCTGCATTATCAAGATTTCTCATGAATGCATTATAGCTTTTATTGTCATCATATACGTTGTCTACATCGGGAACGGAATACCCGGCATTTTGCATCAGGCTTGCTGCTTTTTTCTGTGCTCTTCCCGTGATTTTAATGATTGTGTTCAAGTTACTTTTAAAATCTTTTTCACTAAGATTTGTATTTAATGAAGCAATTGCAGAACTAAGCTTTTTACCCTCAGCATCTGACAGAGCACCCATTCCCTTCATCTGCTGCACGCTGTCTAAATAAGTTTTAGAATTAAGAGTGTCAAGCAAGCTTTCAGTTTTTGCCGTGTCTGACCCCGGAATTGTCGGGAAAATAGAACTTACACCTGTAGCGCCACTTAGCCCCTTACTGTTCATAATGGTTTTAGCTAGATTAATTGTGTCTGTTGCGTTGGTGTATGCGCTTGTTAGCCCTGCCTTCCTTTCCTGCATCAATTGAGCCTGATTTTGCTTATTGGCTTTGATTTTTTGTTGCAAAGCTTGTTGATTAAGGCTAGTAGTTTTTTCCTTTGCTTTATCTTCTAAAGCTTTTTGTTCTAGCTGTAGCCTTCTTATATTTGCGTTCTGCTGGTTAATGTTTAACATTCCCTGTTGGTATGGGGTCATATGTTGAGGTTGAGCGGATTGATATGCTTGGAAACCTTTTGGGTCATACGTAGCATAAACATTTTTAACGTTCTGCATGAATCCTTTCGGGTCTTGCTTGTACTCTTGCAGAGCCGCCATAGAGTCGGAAGCGTCGCCACCTGCATCATGCACTGTTTGGATGCGTTTCTTTAGTATTTCCTCAGAGTCATTCGGATTTAGTAGAATGTCTCGAGCTGAGTTCACTAAGCTCTGTTTAGTCGCTGCCGATTTGAAATTTTGCGCACTTTCTAAAGCTCCCGCCATTTGAGGGTGATCAACCATAGCCTGAGCGATTGCGTCAGAATCTCCACTTTTAAAAGCTTCGCTTGCCGCCTGTTGCGCTTGCTGTTGCTGTTGCTTTAGTTGCTGTTGCTCCTGCTGTTGCTTTCTATATTGCAAGGCTTGATCTAGCATACCCAAGCCTTGTGTAATGTCACCATGTGGAGTAACTAAAAAAGGGTTTCCGTAAGTCATTTTATTTCACCTAATTTTTTTTCAATCTCAGGGATGTCTATTTGTCTATATCCACTATTATGCAAATTAACACACTCAGGAAATACGCTTTCTATTTCGCTGGCTATGTACCCTTGATCATCGCCATGTAATCCCAATTTCTCAGCTTTGGCATTCCATTCCCAGCGGTATTTTTTAATGTCTGGATGTTTTGTATAAGCTATAACTACAATATTATCCTATAGCCTATAATTAGAAAAAGCCTCCGCAGAGGAAGCGATACCCATTATATTGTTAAGGTTCTGCTGTTGCGCCATTTGATCAGCTTCAGCTTGCCCTTGTATGCCATAAGCTTGTGTTTGCCCAATCTGGTTCATTTGGGACGCAATTTGTGGGGTCATAGTTTGAGTATTTCCTAAGTTGCCATACATCCCAAGCGTGTTGAGCATGACTTGATTTTGCACATTACCAATATCTGATATAGCTTGCCCACTACGCAAATTACCCGTCGCGCTTCTAGCTCTTAGTGCTGCTTCTTCTTGACCGCCTAGCATCGCCTTGTAGAAAGGGTCTTGGGATATGTCAGACTTACCTGTTAAGTAGTCTATTTGTCGGCTTATGCCGATATCCCTAAGCTGATTTGGGAGTTTGTTTTCCTGCTCTAGGTAGGCAAGAGCTTGTTGCTCCTGCGCTTCTTGAGCATTCGCAGCGGACTTGGTCGCATCTCCTGCTGCGCTAGTGTCTGTTAGGTGTAATGCGTCCGTTACGTTAGAAACTATGTTGCCCATTTTATGAAAACCTCTTTTTCGTTGATGTTAAAAAACCTCACAAAACCGCACTTTAATATGAGGTTTTTAACTGATTGCATTGTGACGCATGCCGTTATTCTGTCACACCATCTATATTCATTGAATATAAATTCACAAAATTGATTGATTGCTACACGCAAAAATCGCTTGTTCCTTCCGACTGCCCCAATATGACAGTCCATTGCTGTTCCTTTCATGGTCGCACTGAAAAACACTAAACCATCAAAAGAGAAAAATATGTGATTACTATCGTTAGGTATTCCAATGTTAGGATTTTCACATTGAAAAATCATACTGCTATCCAACCAGTATTTACACCAAAATCAGGGTTGGCATACATCGTGTTGGTGTCAGTGTCTACATACAGCCGGCTCAAGTTAGAAGTTATATTTCCTTCCGGCGTTCCGCTTCCAAACTGAGGGCCCATAGACGACTTAATTTCTTCTAATTCGATGCCTTTACCGTAATAGTCGCTAACCCCTTTATCTGTAATATTTGGAAAGTTCAGCCTAATTGATGCATAGTCAAGCAAAGTCTGCTGCGTAGTTAAGTTAGCTATAAGTCACCTCCAGTGCTCCAAAAGCTAATTGCGCGGAAGTTATGGCCCTAAACTTAAAACCTACAAAATCACGAACATAACCAAACCGCCTTGCGATAAATCTTTGGTTCTTCCCATTCATTTCACTGTATAGATTGTAAAACTCAAACCCATAGGATTGCCCATCGTATGTTGTCGAGAATGAAACCGTTGCTTCTTTATCTGTAAAGCCGGGAATAGTATTTATTTCTATGCTGTCTATGCTTGCGTCCTCTATCGGCAAAAATGGCGAATAGAATAGAAACTCAAGCTCTTTACCGTAGAGAGTAGAGACGCTTTTGTCTAACTTGCCTAGTTTTGCATCGAAGCGATCACCGTACACCCAGCCAACATTAGGAACCCTGACACCATTAATTCCAAGCCAGCCATCTTGAACCGTTGCCGATGTTTTTAGGATTGTCCATGCGTAACCAATACCAACACTTTTTGCAACTGTGTGATTATATAAGAGAGTGTGATTTGGTAAGTTCACGTGTATAAATGAATAGCCATCATCTGTCCTAGATTCTAAAGACGCATTTTGAAGGTCGTCTTCTGTGTATGTGGCTATTATCTTGTCAACTTCTCTAGTTGACACTTGTGCAACTCCTCCCCCAGATACAGCGTAGATGGCATTTGACGACTCTCGACGACTGCCGAGCATAAACCAGTTACCCTCAAGCTCAACAACGCATTTCGTGGCGACTGCCCCAGCTTTTATTGATGCGCCTTTAATTCGAGAAAAGGCAAAATTTGCCCCGCCCGTGTTTGTGAAGTATTCGGTTGTATATCGGTTAAATACAATAACCTGATCTTGCTCTGTCTGCTTCACTGCTATTGTTGGATCTGGCGAGAACTCAGAGGTGGCAAAATCAGTGGCGTTTATTACCTCTTCAGATAGTAGCGTAGTGTGGTATAAGGTTTCGCCGTCAGTGAAAAAGAAATAACCATCGATAAAAGTGATATCAATAGGATTCCCAAGATTTGGATCGGTTATTTCCCTGAACCCTTCGCTGATGTTGTAATACCAAAGCTTTCCATCTGCTACTACGGCGAAGTTATTAAAAGATTGGGCCATTTGAACTTGAAGCGAGCCGGTAATAGTGCCTAAAACAGTCACATTTCCCGCCTCATCAATAGAGATCAGATCATTGCCAGTTACCCTGAAGTGTTTTTTAAATTGATCAGAGTAAAAGCCGCCCCTATCAACTCCAGTTGTCGCGGCAAATAATGTTATGCCCGGCTGGTTTATCATGTAACCGTCAGAGCCACGAATTTTCCTCATGACGGTGTACATATTTACAGGCAGCGCGTCGCGATAGTCTCCATTTTCGATCCTGTCGCCTTGTACTAGATTAATTGATTGAATTGGCATACTTACACCTTTTAGTTAGTGTAAGTATACAGCTTTATCTTGACAAATAAAAACTACAGCTAGGACGTTTATATTTGTTCTACAGTTAAATGGATTTCAACACCCTCTTTCCTAGCTGACTTAAGCTTGTACTTTCTTCCGTCTTGGTAGTAGTAACCATAACGCTCAACATATCGGATTATCTTACCCATATATGGAGAGTTTCTGTGTAAGCTGTATCTGAACTGGTTCATTTACTCTACTCCTTACCACTTAATTACCAAGCCAATATCCACGAACTGCGTTTCTTTGTAGTAAGTATGTACTTCAAACCCAATCTTTTTAAGCTCTGCTATTTCTCTTGCCTGTTTTGCTGTAATCATAACTCACTCCTTTATAATCACTACTTTTGCTATTTGATTTATTGTTAGCAAATCGTATATCCGAAAGTATTGTTCTCTAGTTAATAGAATTTCCATCATTCACCCCATTTTATGAATTTAGATAAAGTAATTCCTGAGTAGCTGCACATCACAATTAGAGTGCTAATGCTAGGCTCCTGCTTGTCGTTTACCCATTGCGAAACGCTTGTTGTACTTCTGCTAGTTATAGAGGCTATATCCTCGTTGGTTAGTCCAGTTTGAGCTTTGTACGTGTTAATGGCCCTACCTAAATCAAACATCATATTTTTCTCCATTGTTTTTTATATATTAAACCAAATTCTACATTTAGTAAAATTTAAAGATAGATTAAGTTTAAGCTTGACTTAATCTAATCAGGGGTCTATTGTTAATGCACGCCAACAAAAGGAGTAATGTATGAACAACGAAAATTTAGTAATGAACTTAATTGAGATGCTTATGAAAGCTGAAAGCAAACCTTTAAAAGAAGACGGCAGTAAAGAAGACGGCAGTAAATCTGTCAAACCTTTAAAATCTGTCAAACCTTTAAAATCTGTCGAACCTTTAGAAGATTATGATTTCCCTGAAGTTGAAGATGTAAATATTAACAACGAAAAATTAATCATGACACTAGCGGACATGGTGGCAAAAGCTTACGCCAAAATTCCGAAAGCTGGGCCAAAGGAAAATAACATGAAAAAACTAACCAGAGAAAAAGTGATTTCAAGGCTAGAAGAAGCGAAACAACAGGGCAAAAGACCAAACTTTTCTTATATGAATTTGTCAGGGTTGGACTTGTCAGGGTTGGATTTTTTACGCGCTGACTTAACAGGCGCTAACTTTATAGCTTCTGACTTAACAAATGCTAACTGTCACAGCGCTGACTTTACAGGCGCTAACTGTTGCTTCGCTAATTTCACTGACGCTAACTTTTACTGCGCGAAATTAGACTTCGCTATCTTCACTGACGCTAACTTAACTAGAGTTAAATTATATAGATCTAACTGTCACTTCGCTAACTTTCACCTCGCCAACTTCACTGACGCTGACTTAACAGACGCTGACCTTTACTGCGCCAACTTCACTGAAGCTTACTTAACAGGCGCTAACTTATATAGATCTAACTTAAAACTCGCTAGCTTAGCATGCACTAAATTAACTGACGCTTTCTTATATGGCGCTAACTTATATGGCGCTAACTTAACTGAAGCTAACTTGGAAGACGCTAAAGGATTGAAATAACATGAACAACGAAAATTTAGTAATGAACTTATTAGAAATGCTTATCAAAGCTGAAAGCAATAAATCTGTCGAACCTTTAAAAAATTGGGAGTTTCCTAAATTAAATGGCGCTGACTTCACACGCGCTAAATCAGAAGGCACTGATTTAATAGACGACAGCAATCTATCAAAAGCTGGGCCATTTATTGAAGTTGGCAAAGCCTACCTTTTCCGAACTGTGACTCACATCGAACTAGGAGAAGTTGAGGCGGTACATGGGGATTTTGTAAAAATTGTTAAAGCGTCGTGGATTGCTGACACTGGCCGATACCATGACTGCTTAAAGCATGGGGAGCTAAACGAAGTAGAGCCGTACCCTGACTATACAGTTGTGCATTTATCTTCACTTATTAACTTTGCGCCTTGGAATCATGCGCTACCTCTTGAGCAAAAATAACAAATATTAGCGGCCTTTATTTTGGCCGCTTTTTTTAAGGTTATAAATATGAATGCAACTATGTTAAGAGCGGGTTTTGATAAAAACCCTTCATGTTCTGGGGATCGGTCTAGGTCTCTGTCTGGGTCAGGGTCTTGGTCTATGTCTAGGTCTGGGTCTGTGTCTGGGTCTCGGACTGCGTCTTGGTCTCGGTCTGGGTCTCGGTATGGGTCTTGGTCTGGGCCTTGGTCTGGGTATTCATATATTTAAGGCGGTGAGAATGAATGCAACTATGTTAAGAGCGGGTTTTGATAAAATCACTTTAAGTTCTTTGTCTCGGTCTGGGTCTGTGCCAGGGTCTTTGTCTCGGTATGGGTCTGTGTCAGGGTCTTGGTCTCGGTCTGGGTCAGGGTCTGGGTCTCGGTATTGGTCTTGGTCTGGGTCTTGGTATGGGTCTTGGTCTGGGTCTTGGTCAGGGTCTGGGTATCGGTGTAGTTCTGGGTCTGGGTCTGGGTCTAGTTATTAGTATTTTAATGAAGAATACAAAAACCCCATTACCTGGGGGTTTTTGCTATCTCTTGCTGATTAGAACAGAACTACCAAGCTCTGCGGTCACATCGTTTATAGTTGTATTATTAGTAACTTCGACTGTGATTGATTCGCCTTTGTTCAGTATAACGTTTTCTGTCGAGTTGAAAAAAGCGACGTCACGGTTGCCAACAAAATTATTTACCTGACGCGCTTGATTACCAAAAGTTGCCACCGTGCCTGTTGAATCTGTCTTTTTAAATCTGATTTCTAGCTCATCACTCCGCCTGCTTTCTAGCGCTAAATCCAAAACAATTGTAAATTCAGTTGGATTAGATGCATCATTTGTTAGTGTTGGAATTGTTGGGTCTGAGGATGCAGAAAAGTGCTGTAAGTCTGATGCTGTGAATGTTCCCTGAAGCTCTGCAAAGGTAGAAACCGACAAGACAGGAGTGGCGGCCTCTGTTGATACTGTAAGCTTTCCGCCTGCGTACGTGTTTTGTATGCCCACGCAGTTGGTAAATAAAGTTTCTGCGGCGGCTGCTGATATGTTGGGTAGTATCGTTGCATCTTCTGGGTCAAAATTACCATTCCTTGAAATGATACAATCTGTTAGCTGTAACAAGTTGTCATTTGTGAAGTTTGACTTCTCAAAGTCAAGAAATCCGATATTAGATCTCAAGTCAATATTTTGATTGCTTCTAAATCTAGAGGCCATTGAGAAGCTTGGCCCTGCTTTGTAGATAAAGTAGTTACCATTTGTAAGCTGTAAGCCCAAACTATTATCTATAAAATATCCTGAAGACCACGAACCATCCAAAGTAAGTTCTGGAGTTCCGCCAGCTCTGTAAGTGTCTTGCTCTAAAGCTTGGGAATATCCACTTATCGTGCCTAAACTGGTACAGTTTAGATATAGTATGTTGTGAATGACAATCTCTTCAGCTCCCGTGTCGGCCTCGATATCATAGACCTGTGAATCTGCGCCGCCGATCTGAATGTAAAAATTGTTTATAATTAATCGTCCAGAGCTCGATCCGTCATTTTCAAAAAGAGTGTAATTGTTGCTATCACAGATTAAACCTGATGTTCTGAAATCATAGCCTGATATGCTCGAAATTCCATCACTCACTAACTGCAAGCTAACGCCTGAGCCTGTTAAGTCGATAACGCCATCAAGAAAGTAATTAAAGCCGTCCTTCAGTGGTACGTCAAAGTCTGACGCCTGTCTAACAATTACTTGCTTTTCATATGATGAGCCGCCCGGATTTAGTGTAGATCCACCAATGCCGCTAATATATCCCGTCGCCATTACTACGCCCTCTGTGATGTATCGGTCAGATATAAAGATGTAACGCCAGATATGCCAGAAATGAATACATTGTACTCTGCTACGCTTCCCGTAAATTGAACAGTTTCAAGATCTGACAAGTCGAAAGATGCATCTGGGATTGACTCGAAAACATCAGATCCGGCGACTCTTCCAGTTACTGTAATTGTTCCCGTCGGTGAGCTTCCAACCGCCCTAATTGCCATGACGTGATATAAATCGCCACCGTTTTTTGTAACTATTGTTTGATCACCATCCACGGGCTGAAGTGTGAAACTAGTCATATATTCCCCCTACAATGCTATGAGTTGCTTTCGTTGGCAACATTAAAATTTACTTGCCTTTCGACTACCCTTCCGTTTGATGTCGTCATCACAATCTTTAAACTCTGAAAAACGGGCTCATTAACGCCGATAGTCAAAGCCTCTACTCGATAAGATATATCAATATCACTGTTAGAAGATGAAACAATACTTAGGCCGCTAGTTGTCGTTATAGTATAAACGGATATGTCTTCCTGATCTCGCAAATAAGCCTGATAGTTTTCTGTATAATCGTTTATTTCTCCAGATACCATCCTAATAGTGCTTGGAGAGTTCGGGGCCAATTGTTGAGGCCTGTAGTATCTAGCCCAGCGATTATATCGAAGTGTGTTGCCATTACCGCGCGGCTGTCTATGTGGGTAAGGAGTAACTCGAACGTTTGCGGTTCTTGATGAGAGATTTGACATAGATTGTCTAGCCATTAATGCTAACTCGTTAGAAATTGTCTTGCCAAAGGATGCCGCCATCCTAGCCGCTAAGTTAGTCTCGATTCCATTAGCTGCCCATAGCTCTATGCCTGCATCGCTATTTACATCAGGAACATCTTCAAAGTTATAACCTAATACTATATTTCGCTCCTGTAACTCTGCCGCCATTCTTTCCAGCAAAGAGAGAGCAAATTGTATTTCTTCAGGCACGGCTTGAGTCGTGATACCACTAATTCTTAGATGCTCAAAAGCCATGTTGATCAAATCTATCTTGGTTATTCTACTCATACCCTAAAGCCTCTTTTAGAGACTTAATTCTGCCTTTTTCCCAATTATCAAGCCCTAAATCCTTTGCTGCTTGTCTGATTTCAGAATTTGACAGCTTGCCGCTTTTGTTTTTATCGGCTTTTAATTCAAGTATATTTTTCACATATCCTTTATTTAAATAGCTATCAACTGCTTTTGATTCGACTATTAGAAAATCACACTTGACGCCCTTTATTTCTACAGCATCACCGTGACGAAATAACATGCAATTTTTCATATTCTACACCAACAAGAAAAGAGGCCTTGCGGCCTCTGATATTAGAATGTTACCGCTACACCGTTGGCAGATGGGTTCCGGTTACACAAACCCCACCATGTGAACAAACGACATTTAAAGGTTAGTGTGTCTATATCACCGTCAAAAACCATGTACATAGTTTGCCCGTTGCTCATAGAATGATTAACTGATTTCATTCCGCCAAATTCATTCATCAAAGACAGCGGCGCATCACCGCCGATTACTTCAATAGAATCTTTATCCCAAAAAATATTGGCTTGAGCTGATTCATCAATGTTTAATCGTGAGACGGTATCGCCTGATTGAATTTGAGTATCAACGTTAGCGTATGCCGCCTCTTCTGCTGACAAAGAAACGTCACTAAGCGCGATGGGCTTAGGGTAAACTTCCAGAGTAGTACCGTCAGGAATTGCCACTACTGTGAAAGTCATTAGCTGACCTGTTTCTGTCTTATCTGCTAATGAGATCGAGTTAACCTGCCCAATGCTCAACTTATCGCCAACATTGTAACCGGTCGAAGATGCAACAGGAATTGAAGCGAAACGATAATCTGAGTTTACATCTACACCACCTACCGACTGCTGGCCTTCCGGCTTAAAGCTTAGGGTAGAAGATACAGTGGTATCCGGAGATGTTCCCCCGCCAAGCGTACCAAGATATGAGCCTGTATATACGTCAAATTCCGCTACGTTTTGGCCAATTTGACCAGTCGCCCAAGCGTTCTCTGGACGACCCTGCAATGTCTGACGAGCTGCCAAATCTTGTCCGAATCGTTGTGTATCTCTATTATTCAAGACAAAACAACGATCTTCTTTTACAGTCTGGCGCTCATTCATAATAGCTTGCGCTTCTGAAATAAAGTCATAGCCAGAAGTCGCGTTAGATCGGTAAAACATTGAGCCCGTATTTCGCACTAAGCTTGCTAGGCTTGCGTTTAAAAACGTGGCTTGCTTAATTCCTGATTGCTTGCCTCGACGCTTCCAGAAGTCCATATCACGCAGATCGTCTGCACGCTGTGTGAAGAAGTCGTTCTTTGGATCTTCTAGTGTCGCCGGGTAGTATTGTTCAACGATACCAGTCTCTTGACCTGTCAGATCCCATCCCTCAATAATTGGCGCATGTTGTTGCACAGGTCGCCAAATTACGTTTTTTGAGTTTTGATAGTCTGCTGCATTCGGTTTGAAAACAGAAACCTTATCTAACATCTGTGTTTGATGTTCGTAGGTTTCTAGCGCGTTTTCAAATAAAACCTCTACGGCTTTCGCTGTATTTAATGAACCCATTTTTATAGTCCTATGTTACCAAGTTGTCGTGTCAACACCTGCGGCTTTTGCTGCTCGCTTGACACTCAACGCAGTCTGTATATCGCCCTTTTTATGTGCGGCATTGTACTTCTTCCGCTGAGCACTATTAACTACGCTAGTGTCTGCATCACCTTGCAACTGCTTTGCTGGTGACGGTGCTTTGCTTATCTTTTTAGCTGGAGCTTGGCTGGTTTTAGCTAGTAAAGTACCAAGGTATGCGATAGCCTGAAAACCGTTAGGGTCATTTTGTAACTTTTCCTTTAAAGTGTTCAATGCTTTCTCATTTCTACCCAAGTAAAACATAACTTTTTCGCTGCCATCTCCTGCCGAGCTTAAATGAGATATAACTGCATCTGCCATTTGATCGCCAGCCTCTGGATAAAGACTCTCAAACGCTTGCCTGACATTACTATCCGCCGCTTGATAGTCTTCTGCAGTAACGAGGCCGCTACTCACTAGCTCCGCTGCTCTCTCATAGTGGTTGTCATTATCCTTCTTAATTCTGCTCATGGCTTGATTGATGCGCTCTTCATCACGCGATTTCTGCGAGGATTTTTGTTGCCTTGCCTCGAATCGCTGCAAATTCCAGTCATCAACTGCGCGGGCGTGTTCGTCCTCATCAAAGTCGAAATCTTCCAATTTCGGCCTTGCTAAGTCTTCAACTTGCGCCGCTTGCTGTGGGTTAGATTTAAGCTGAGCAATTTCTTGTCGCAACTGCTCAATTTCCTCTTTTCCTTCATTGACCTTTGCTTTTAACTTAGATCGAGTTTTGGAAAGAACAGAAATAGGAACCGTACCCACTTCATCCTCGCTTTCCATCCAAGCTTCTAAAGGTTCTCTGCTTTGACCTTCCCCAAGGTCTTGGCCTTCACCTTCCGCTTCTTCTTCTTCCGCTTCTTCCGCATTAGTCTCATTGTTTAAATTTGGGGATGACAACTCCACTTCTTCTTGATCAAGGTATTCCTGATCAATACTCTGCGCCTCGACTTCTTCAGTAGTTGCGTTTTCTGCTTTTAGTTCTGCAAGTGTTTTCACCATTTTTTCCTCGTTGGTAACGATAGACCTAGTGTTATCTCACTAGTAAGATTAACTGATTGCCTCTCAGTCGGGAGTAACTAAAGTATACATGGCGTGTTTAATTAATGCAAAAAAGCGATTATAAGTAAAAAGTTAATCGAAAAAATCGATTATATAGATAAAAGAAAACCCCAATAAGCGGGGCTTTTTTTTGAGTTGCTTTATAGGTCTTCTATATGACTCAAAACTATATATGCTGTATATTTTGCCTTGATCATTTCGAGAATGCCCACAACCTCTGTATGCGTCATTTCTCCAACTGCAATGTCCTCTATTGTATCCTCGATTGCATCCATGAGATCCACTTGGGCCGACCTGTCTACTCCTGTATTGATATTTACTGCATTATTACTCATTTTATACCCCTAAACAGTTATTACGTGGCACTACCCCTTAGCTTAATCACGTTATCCATTTGCTGAGCTAGTGACTCGTTGGTGAGCTTTTCTGTTTCTGCCATAGTTTTAAGTGTGGTCGCTCTGCGCTCTTCGATTATTGATTGTGTGTCTACAAAGTGCGTATTATTTTTGTCGCCTGCCTGTTTTACTTTTACTGCATCAAGCTGTATTTGTGCTTGTTTGTTTTGCTGCTCCATTTGTTGCGCCTTGGCCTTTTCCATTTCAGCCTGTGCTGCTAGCATCATTGCTGGATCGGGTTGTTTTTGGCTTTGAGCTTGTTGGGCCTGCATTAACATTTGCTGCTCTTCTTGTGTCTCTGGCTTTTTAACTCCCATTATGATCAACTGCTTGCGCGCATAATCTCGAATATCTTTAAATGCCACTCCGTCTACCATAGTGAGGTATTCATTTAACATCATAGTATGCGCTGGCGTCCCCGGAGGTAATGCGTTGGTTAGCTGTTTTATTTCCTCTCTGTTTTGCGCTTTGACAGATTCAAACTTAGGTCCGATATCTGCGTAAACATCGAAAACCATTGTTTTCATTTCCTTTCTAGTTTGCATGTTGAACGTTTCGGGATCAAAAACTGGCTCATTTACTGTCGCTTTTTTGCTGGTTCCGTCTATTGCCGTCAATACAACATCTCTCTTAGTGTCATAAACGTCTCTTGCCATTGATGCGTATATTTCACCGTCACGGCGCATCGCGGTTTTGTGATTATCTTGGTAGACGTAAGACTGCATATCTAGTCTATTCTGCATCGCGTTTACTGCTTTACCGCTTGTGTCGGGATCAATAATGTCTTGCGGCAGCCCCGGGTTTGCAACGTCTTCAACTGCTGCTCTAGATTCTTGTATAGATGCGATTAGAGCTTGTGGCATTGGCTGTTCTGGAGATACTCCTACAGGCCCGCCGGGAAGCTCGCTACCGTCTGCGCTTGTTCTGTGTTGCAGTTGATATGGATAGTTATTCTCTGAGCCTGATTCCTCATACATGCTCTCAAAGCCCTCGATCTGCTCAGGGAAATATATAGGCTTTGGTCGCGGCGATCTTGATACAATGTCAGCCAGATAAGAAAGTTGAAAGTTTCTCAAGCGTTGGGGGTCTTTTGCTAGTCTTGTGACCCCTTCGTAGTGTTCTTGTCCTTTAATAAATGCTCGCTCACCGTAATCTGGAACTATTGGGATATGCTCTCCAGCAATGACTTGCTTATCGAGAATACCTTCACCGCTTACGATGTATAAAGTGACAACGTCACGATATATCTCTTTAGAAGCTACAAAGTCCCAGCCACCATTGATAAGGTCGTCTTCGTTTTCTTTTAGCTCTTCCGGATCGAACTCTTTCGTGTTGCCGCCCAAATCGATCATGATGCTAATTTTAACTTTTATCGTTTCTTTGTAGTAAAAGCGTGAAACGTAATAAACCTCATCAGTCCCACCTAGCCAAGGAAACGAGTAACTGATTTCAGGGTAAGCGAATGATATTGCGTCTGTCTTTTCCTCTCCCGTTAATTCTTCTACTAACTCCCTGTATCCATCTTCAGAATAAGGGGCTAAATAAGAGCAATACTTCGCATCTGACTTGTCAATAAAGCGAGCGTTAGGATCCCAAAAAACGTTATTATTTGCCTCGTAAATTGGAATTCGCCTTATAACTTGCTCTCTGCTTCCGTTTCGGTTTGATTTGTATTCCGTTGTTAACTCCCAAGCTCCAACACCACAGACTACCGATTCTTGTAAAGCATTTTTCTTTGCTTCTTGACTGCGATTATTTCGCATATCTGAGCGATACATGCCATCAATAATATCCGCGCCGCTCTCGTCCGTGTCTTCGATTGGTTCAAAGTTAACTTGTATCGGGTTCGCGCTTAAATCAGACATGATTTGTCTTCCGGCTTTGCGAATAACGTTAAATTCACCCCTATACAATAACTGCGACTCTCCGAGTAGATTATCATCCCACTGAGTAACCCAGTAGAACACTAGATCGTCTGCCGCTCGCTCTCTGGTAACTTGGCCTCTTGTATACGCCTTGTCGTGTAGTTTAAGGATTTTTTCGTGATCTAGTGACATTATCTTCTACCCATAGCATTTAATGACCTTGGCATTCTTGGCTGAACTCTGTTAATTATACTTGACTTATCAAAAGAAATCACCGCGCTATCAAAAAGGTTAGGTGAAGGTATTTTTAATCTGGCCCCGTTTGGTAATGGAACGCCTTTCCTGAGCTCGTCTTTTGTATAAAAGCGAATAGTGCTACCCGGCTTGATTGGTGTCTTGCAAGCTTCAGCTTTTAACTTTTCTATCATCTCGGGCTTGATTGTTTCAGAATCAAAGCTTATTAGTGTGTCAGGGTCGTGATACTTGCCTTCTACTACCGCCTCCCAAGTCCTAAAAACCCGTTCAGCAAAGCTAATAATATTTTGCGACTTTTTATTATGTAATACGTCTTTATTTAGTAGTGGCTTTCCGCTGCTTTGTATGTCTGTAGTTTCAGATTTGAAAACGGCATCAGGACTGTGCATTGCGCTTGATCCCTTGTATGCGTAAATAGAGACGCGCTTCCCGTTGAATGCTTTTGACACGTTATCTCTGAGCGCAGCGCCTAGGCCATCTGCATCGTAACCAAAGGAATCGCAGCCATCTTGAATTGCTCGCTGACAGGCCAAGTCCATTTTACGGTTCCCGTTTTCCCCCTCAATCTCATCAATTCTTGTAAATACAATTCCCTGCCTAGTCACAAAACCGAAAGGATCATTTCCAACGTCTGAAGGGTCGCACGCTGATATAATTGCACCTCTTTTTTGTATTCCGAGTTTTTTATGCGCATCGATACAAGCTACAAACCAATCCTCTTTTATTACTGAATTTGCTACATCATCGTTAAACTTGCCGTGCCATATACCGTCAAATCTCGACTGTGACATAATTCCCCTGCTAACTTTTTGCCTGTCCTTGTCTAGCTCCTGCTGTAATGATTCGTCATGCATAAACCAAGGATTGTCCTCAAATGTTAGCTTGACTATCATGTGGAAATCGTCCTCATAATAACCATTCTTGTCTAGCTCAGCTTGATAAGGAATAATAAACTCTTTGCTCATCGGATCTTGACTAGAGCCAGTGTTCCACAAATACCAAAGCTCCGCGTCTTTTGTATCTCTTAATGTCGGTCCCAAAATATCAATTGTAGATTGCTTTGTTTTTTCTGCCTCTTCCATCAAGAAGTATTTAAAATCAGCTGCGCCTTTCATGTCTATAATGTTCTGCATACCGCCGAAAACAAACTTTCCTGCGTTCGCGTTTCTAATCTCCCATTTTGATGGAACAGAAATAAAACCACCTAGCCCGCTGCGGCTAATTGTAAGTTCGATACCTGCGTATATTGACTCTTTCAATGCTGTCATTCGCTCGCGCAGAGCATAAGCTTTGCACCCTGTAGAGTGTATTTGTGAAACTAAAGTGTTTTGAGCGAAACGTGTTTTCATTCCACCGCGACCACCAAAGAAACATTTATATTTTTTATGCCTAAGTATGAATGGCTCTAACTTCTCAACTAAAAGTACAGTAGGCTCTTTATCAGTAGGTTTCATATCACCTATAGTTCCCTCCCATCTACGAATGATGTTAGGGACTAATTCACCGTCTACGTTTTTAACATCGTCAATAATTCCATAGACAGTAGGCTCTAAGGTTCCACTCACTGATTGAGCAAGAGGCTTAATTTTCTTTATCTCTTTTAAGATGCTATTCATTTACACCTAGCATCTCTTTAATTTGATCAAGTTCTTTTCGTATTTCTGTTACTTCATCAATCTTTAACATCGCAGCGATTGAAGATACAAAAATATTAGCAATATCGGGAGCTATAACCCCATCACTAGCAGCCCTAATAACTTGCGCGGCTTGTTCTGCTGGCTTTGCTTTTTCGTCAAAATCGAACTCGATAAGCGGAAAAGTCGATTTAAGTGGGGGCTCGATTCTTTGTAAGACTAAAGTTAAAAGTTGCGCGTTAGGGCTAGAGTCTTCTGAGCCATCTTGCCCTAAGGCTATCATTACAACTCGCTTTAGAAATTCATGCTCACCACCTTGCACGCTATCTCGTATAGCATCTAACATAAGCGTTTTTTTGCTCTTCCCTCTTGATCTCATAGCACTACGGGACTCTGGCGTTATCTTATTTTTTGGATTTTTGTTTGCCATTCCTCAAAGTTTCCTTAAAGTTTCCTCAAATGTCTACATTAGTTAATGTATACCACCAAATTTCAAAACGCAAAAAGCCGCACATAGCGACTCATTTTTTAACCGATTTTTTCCCCTTGCATCCCCAAGCCTTGCGCCTAACTTTTACTTTTTCGGTCTTCTTTTGTCCTGAAGATCTAGCGCAGTAGTTATCCCCTCTTTTTGTGCCAGGCTTAGATATTCGTTTTCTCGTTTTCCCTTTTGAGTCTTTATATGTTGTACCGTCTGCGTATTTTTTGCTGGCCTTTTGTTTTTTTCTTTCCATCTATTGCCCTTTTCTTGATTGGTGCTCTACGTCTTTTTGTGAAATTGCTTGCTTTTTTGCTGCTTGCTTTAAAGCTCATCATGCCTATGCTCTTTCTGAATATAAGCCAATCACAAAAACGATCCCGCTGATTATGCCGCCACACAAAAGAGTGATAAGAGCAAACTTGAAATGCCTGATCAAGTCCCTGCCAGATTGTGCGGCATAATCTTTTTTTTCAAGATCTATTAAGCGGTCCTCTTGGTCTTTTTGATTTGCTTCTACTTTGTCGAACTTTTCTAGCATAAATCCAACCTTGCTTGTTAGATTTATTGTTGCTTCCGTGTTCTTGTCCATCTTCTCTAAGAGTGGATTTATCGTCACTTTTAAGATTTCTACGTCTTTTTCTAGTGATGAGATTCTTGGCTCGTTCATGATACACGCCCGCCTTAAAAATTAGTGCTACGAAGTAGACTGCGCAGACAGTCATAGTGATTCCTGACACAGCAATATATAAAGTGTACTTGCTAATAATATCACCACTAGTAGTATATCTGACAAACCGAAAGGAAAAAGCGACGCGCTTGAACCTTGCACTATAGAGTCAATGTAATGCAAAATTTTGTTAGAATGCAAGCTGCTAACTGAATAAAACGCCATCACCACGTTTTCTATTGTCATTAACAAAAATACAAAAGCAGTAGATTTTTGGCACACAGTAACGTCGTTACTAATGACAAAACAGGAATCAAATATGTATAAAATTGATACAAGTGGGCAAGCGGCACAAAAAAGGAAGTAAAAAGATCTTAAATAAGCTCCAGCAAACACCACTTCATTGCTATAGCCAAACGACATGGCATAATTGTCAAAGCCAAAAAAAGCAGGATAAGCTAACCATGTTAGCGCCCAATATAAAACAATAGATTGTAGCGCTAACCAGTCAATGCTATTTTTTAGCTTTCTTGATAGGCTTTTTAATGTAGCCGTTTGTTTTACATCCTGAACTTTTAACATTTCTTCGCATTTGCTTGCTCTCTCTGTGTGTTTTAGATTCATCTTTAATCATCCCATTGTCTATAAAACTAACTTTAAGCTTTCCAGATTAGGGATTCGATTTTAGATCTTATCAATTTGCAGCTATCTTTTCCAATATTGTATCCACTAATGATAAAATAAGTTGTCATTGAACTTATCCAAACTATAAGAACGCCAAAAAAATAAACTATAAATTCCATGCTCCCCCCCCCCTTGCCTTTGTGCTTTTATATTTTAGTTAATGCACCAGCACAAAAACAAGGGAAGCTTCTTATTTCTTGGCACTTCCAATCATATTGCCGATCATGTAAGGCCCAAGATAAAATGCCAGGGCTGACATTGCACCCCAAAACATAACTTCGCTATTTACTATTTGCCAGTAGAAGCTTGATAGGCTCTCGTCAAACGGCCTGAACGCTGCTGTAAGAAACACAAAAAAAAGTTCTGAGTAACACCAAGCTAAAGCCAACTTTCTTCTGGTTTTGCTACGTATTGTGTTCTCGCTTAGCGTGCTTTTAACAAAGTCTGAGACATCCTGGTTCAAGTTTGCTTTGTATTTTATTTTTTCCTCATCAGTTAGATCCATGTTGCCAATCCAGCCGCCTACCTGCTCTAGTAGTCCGTTATCTTTATCAAGAATATCATTTACGGCTTTTTTTGTGTCAAATAAATTTGATAGCCATCCCATGTTCGCTCCTTAAAAATCGTAGCTACTTGATAATTTCCCAGTTCTTAGAACTTCTGCGTGTCGCTTTGCTCTTTCTGGGGTTTGTCTCGCCCATTTAGAGCTTAAGGCTTCCTCTGCTGCTTTTTCGTAGTCTTTATCCTCTAATGCTGCAATCATATTTTTAAACTTTAACAATCCAGACATGCCGAGCTGATATGCCATAGATTTGATAATATCTTGTCGATCTGAATTTAAGTTTACATACCATGCGTGTTTTATTAATGAGTTGCGGATATATTTTAGTTCCTCACTCAACCACACATAAGCAACCTCACGAGAGCAAGTAAACTTGTACATTGATAGCGAAGCGTTTTTGGGCCCAATTTTTTTACCTATCCCAATAGTCGGGTATCGCTCCGAGCAATAATACGGTTCAGCTTTATATTCTTCTTCAAACTCAAGAACCTTTTCTATCATAAAACCCCCAGTTTTTGTATTTTTTAACCTTTTTTCGTTTTACTTTCCCGTTGAGTTTCTTAGACTCTTTATTGTATCGATCAGCTATCTCCCATATTCTCCCCTTGTTTGTGTATTGGTCTACGTTACCACCTAAAAATTCTTTATTTACCATTATTTTTATTCCTTCTATTTAATAGTTCTTTGCATTTTTTTGTATGAAAGCCCAATATAATTTTATAGCTCTATAACTTCTACTTTCTTGTGCATTAGTCGAGTTTCCCCATTTTCTCGCGCTGCTTCTCTGGCGTAAGAGTTTTTTCAGTCGTTACACCTTTAGTGCGTTTTCGAGCTGAGCACTCTATTCGATCAAGCTTTTCTTTCAAATGTTCAAATGTTTCTTCTATAAGCTTTTTATTATCTCTAGTTTTAAGCTCAACGTTAACCGCTTTTGATAGTTCACTTAGTGTTTGTGTGTCCATGACACCCCCCCTTTAGTTGATGAATTAAATTTAAACAAAAAATTAAAAATAGTCAATATAATTCACTATTATTTTTTTTAGTTTTATCTATTGATTTACTAAAATGGAACTGATAAATTAAGCCACATAAAGGAGGCAACATGAAACCGTCAGAAAAAGCAAAAAAGCTTGGTTTCAAGTCACTAAAGCAAGTGGCAAAGATTCTAGGTGTAACTGAGCAAACAGTTTTTAAAAAAGCAAAAAATAATAAAGAGTTCGACAACTTACTTGTTGGAGCAAAACTAAAGTTATCACTTGCGCAAATTGATTTTTATCGTGATTGCTCAGCAAGAGAAAGCATAACTTTTGAAGAATGGTTGTCTAAAGAGGATTTTTAACATGAAACTATCAAACGAGACTGGCGAATTGTTCAAGGCTTTCGCTAAATTTCAAGGTGAATTAGATAACGCAACTAAAAATTTAATCAATCCGGGCGTCAAGAATAAGTACGCTGACTTAGCGCAATGCATTAACACAGCAAAACCTGTACTTGCCTCCAATGGCCTTGGTGTAACGCAGATGATAGGTTGCTCGAATGATGGAAAGCAAACGCTTATAACAATGATGACTCACGAATCTGGTCAATATATGTCTAGTGAATTTCTTTTAGTTGATGCAATGCTTCAGGGCCAAGCTGGCAAGAACCCTGCACAGGTTTTAGGCTCAGCAATTACTTATCAACGTAGATATGCTTTTGCTGCAATTATCGGAATGGCTCAGCAAGATGATGACGGAAATAGTGTGACGCCAACTAGCCAGTATCAACCACAACAACATCAACCACAACAGCAAAAGCCATCTAGTAGTGAAACCCTAAAAATATTCACTGCCTTGATCGGCTCTTGTACTACCACACAAGCATGTAATCAAGCTAAAGAGAAATTCTTTGTGCAGTATGGCAAAGGATGCATGAATACAGATGATTTAGATAAGGCCAAAGCAGTATTTAAAACACATTCAGAAGATTTAAAAACTAAAGGAGAATAACAGTGGGAATAAATGTATTTACAGCTGGCGGTCGTTTAGGTAATGACATGGATATCAGATTCACACAAAACAATAAATGTATTGGTTCATTTTCTCTACCTGTCGAGTCAGGCTGGGGAGATAACAAAAAAACAGCATGGGTAACTTGTAAGGTTTTAGGCGATAGGGCCCAAAAGCTAAGCCAGTATTTAATTAAAGGAAGCCAAGTGACTGTAAGCGGTAGCTTTCAGTTTGACGAGTGGGAGAGAGACGGTGTTAAGCACTCTAGGCCTGTTATTATTGTAAATGATTTGCAACTTCCTCCGCAAAATCAATCTCAACAACCTGTTCAGCAGCAACCACAATACAATGAACCATCAATGAATTTCGATGACGATATTATATTTTAACAATCAGACACAATACTAACTAACGGGGCTTTATGCCCCTATGGAGTGAATATGAACGTCAAAATAATGGCATTTTTTACTTGATTAACAAACGCTAACTGTTTCCGCGCTAACTTTCACGGCGATAACTTTGAAGACGCAAAAGGTATATAAAAATGAAAAAACTAACCAGAGAAGAAGTGATCTCAAGGCTAGAAGAAGCTAAACAACAGGGCAAAAGAGCAGACTTTTCCGATATGGACTTGTCAGGGCTGGACTTGTCAGGGCTTGATTTTTCATTCGATAACTTAACAGGCGCTAACTTTACAGACGCTGACTTAACAGATGCTGACTTTTACCGCGCTGACTTAACACGCGCTAACTTAACACGCGCTAACTTTACAGACGCTGACTTAACAGATGCTAACTGTTTCCGCGCTAACTTTACAGATGCTAACTTGTACTGGGTTTACTTAACAGGCGCTGACTTAACAAATGCTAACTTAACACGCGCTAACTTTACAGAGGCTTACTTAACAGGCGCTAACTTTACAGACGCTGACTTAACAGATGCTAACTTTACACGCGCTGACTGTCACCCGCGCTAACTTTGAAGACAAAAAAGGGATAGATAAATGGAAAAGCTAACTAGAGAAGAAGTGATCGCAATACTGGAAGAAGCTAAACAACAGGGCAAAAGACCAGAATTTTCTTATATGAATTTTTCAGGGCTGGACTTGTCAGGGTTGGATTTTTTACGCGCTGACTTAACATGCGCTATCTTAACACGCGCTGACTTAACAAACGCTAACTTAGACTACGTTGACTTAACTGACGCTATCTTAGGCTACGTTGACTTAACCGACGCTAACTTAACAGGCGCTGACTTAACAAACGCTAACTTAGAAGGCGCAAAAGGTATATAAAAATGACTAACAGAGAGATTTATATTGCTGTACATGTAAATTTAAAATCGGTGCACCTATCTGCATCAAAATATAAAGAGTTTGATGATTACCTAAATTCAAATGGAATTGGTGATGATATCGAGGCATATAAGGGTGGGGGTTATTATACAGTACAGCGTGATTTTAAAGTTAGAGATATAGAAGGATAGGCCCTTTCGGGCCTTTTTTTGGTTGATTTGTGCTACAAATGATGTACAATTAACACAAATAACAACGGAGGCGATTAATGAAAACATTTCCAGTAAGGCACGCAAAAAGCCAACACATAAAGGTGGAAGATATCATGTCAGATGTTGGTTGTGACAAATCAACAGTTGTGAGGGCTGCAATGTGGTATGGATTGCAAGAAATTTGCAAGAGCATCCAGAAAGACAAAGATAAGGCTATAGAAAAGCTAGCCATTGCAAACCTTAAAGCTAGATAAAAAAGCCCCGCTGCAACGGGACTAATTCAACCACATCGAGGTAATTATATCATGACTGGATGGATAAAGCTTCATAGGTCTGTTTCTGATAACTGGGTATGGAATTGTGAGTTTAGCTACGGACAAGCTTGGATTGATTTATTATGCCACGCCTGCCATAAGCCAAATAAACTTACTATCAAGGGGCAGTTGATATTGCTGGGTATTGGCGATCAAGCTAGGTCAGAGGTGACTCTATCAAAAGCGTGGAAGTGGTCGAGAAACAAGGTAAGGAGGTTTCTTAGTAACTTAGAGAAAGACGGCATGATTGAAAGAAAAACGACACATCTAACTTCAATCATAAGTATATGTAATTATAGCAATTTTCAGCATTGCGATACAGCAGACGGAACAGCTAAAGGACAGCTAAAGGACAGCAGACGAAACACAAACAAGAATGTAAAGAATGTAGAGAATGTAAAGAATACATTCAATGCTAAGCGCATTATCCCCATTTGGAATTCTTTAGGATGCAAACAACACAAGGGTTTAACACAGTCAGCATCTAATTCACTAGCTAAAACCTATGCGCATTACTGCAAAGAATCTGAGAGCCCTAAAGAGCTAAATGACTGGTTAGAGGCTTATCTAAAGAATGGATTTAAGAGATACATGACAGATCATCACAGACAACTAGATGACGGGCAATGGTCAGCAGATTTAGAGTTCGCCGTGAGATTTTCAACTTATGACAAAATTAGGAATACAAAACTGTGAATGATTATATAGAGTCCGAAAAAGCAGTAATCGGCGGATTGTTGAGAATTGGAGATCTAACTTCTGATTCATGCCAAAAAGTTTTAACCATGGTAAAAGCTTCATCATTCGCGAGTAGGCATCATCAAATAATCTTTTCTGCGATTAAACGGTTTGCGTCTAAAGCTGAATTTGTCGATATGATAAGCCTTGACTCTGCATTGATAAAAAATGGTCAGTCAGAAGAAACTGGAGGAATTGCATATATTGCGGACCTAGAAAAATCTGCAAATGTCTCTGCCTTAATTTCGCACGCCGAAATAGTCAGAGAAAACGCTATATCTAGGGTTATTAATGCAAAACTTAACGATGCTATAGCCATGATTAACGATCAGGACGGAAGATCAATCTATGAAAAGACTGGCGAACTCGAATCAATGATAAGCGCAATTCTTGAAAGGTCTGTTAGAAATAAAACAACCGGATTAGTTCATGCCGCTGAGATATGCGAAAGGTGGACTGATGAAATGCAAGAAAGGTTTGATAATCCTCAGGCTCAATCTGGCTATGCAACTGGAATTGTCGGACTAGACGAATTGTTAAAGCCTAAACTGGTTAGAAAAGGGTCTTTGGTTGTTGTTGGCGCTAGGCCGAAAATGGGTAAAACTGCGCTGCTTGGAAGCCTAGTTAAACAATTCGCTTTAGAGCATAAAAAAGGAACTGCTTTATTTTCTCTTGAAATGCCAAGCGATCAGATAATGGAGCGCATGATTTGCGAAAGAGCAGATGTAGATGGAAAGATATTCTATGAAGGAGCTGATGACCAAGCGGACTTTTCACGAGTTTCTGTAGCGATGGGGGATTATATAAACTCAAAGCTTTATATGGACGACACGCCAGCAATTACTATTCAGCACATACAAAGAGAATGTCGCAAGCTTGCGAAAAAAGAACCTATGGGATTGATTGCTATTGATTACTTAACATTAATGGAAGCAGAGAGGGCTGATAGAAATGATCTTGCTTATGGAAAGATAACCAAGTCTTTAAAGAATTTAGCTAAAGAGCTTGACTGCGTTGTGTTGCTACTTACTCAGTTAAACAGGGGCTTAGAGTCAAGGACAAACAAAAGACCCATGCCGAGTGATAGTAGGGATACAGGACAAATAGAACAGGATTGTGACTTGTGGATTGGCTTGTATAGAGAATCGGTATACAACGATGCAGTTCCAAATGAACAAAAAGGACTCACAGAATTAATAGTTAGGCTTAATAGGCATGGAGATACTGGAACGGCTTATTTAAATCTTGTGAATGGATACTTCAAAGAGGCGAAAAAATTCACATTCGAGAATGAATATGATGATGATTACTAACAAATAAAGGAACATTAATATGAATGAATTTATAATAGGAAATATTTCAGCATATCTAATTGAGCTCGGTGTTTACAGCAGGTCACATCTCTTCTTATGGAGGAAGTCATGAACATTGGTAAGGCATTAACTTTATGCCGTAATCAAAAAGGTATGACAAAAACCAAGTTAGCCAAGCTAGCTAATATTTCCGTTTCCTACTTAACTCTTTTAGAGCAAGGAAAAAGAGATCCTAATTTATCTACTATAAATCAGATATGTAGAGCTCTACATGTACCAACGAGTATATTAATGTTTCTAGCTTCTGATTTATCAGAAAAAGAAGGGATTAGTGAAGAACTAGCAGCTAAACTTTCTCATACCGCCCTTTCTTTAATGGAGGCTGACGCGAAAAACCTCAAGAGGCAAGAGACGCAATAAAAACCATATACGGAACCGAAGTCAAAATGATTGAGCTTTTTAGCAGAAAGCATGTTAGAGGTTGGGATGCTTGGGGAGATCAGGTAGATGACCAGTGAGTTTTTTATCAAAAATGTAGATGGCCTGCATAGAGTGAGTTCCTTTGTGCATGACCATTTCAATAAATCAGACAAGGCATTAAAACTTAGGATTACTACTTGCGGTAAACGGTCACTAAGTCAAAACGCCTTTCAACATGTGATTTACCAAGAAATCAGCAAGTACCTAGTATCAAAAGGCCGTGAAGATTGGACGCCTGAATTTGTTAAGGAGAATATGAAGAATTACTTCTTAGGATGGGAGAAGAAAGAGTATATAGACATTTCTAGCGGCTGTGTAAGCGTGAGAGAGGTTTTAAGGAAAACTTCGACACTTGATAAGGGTGAGAGCTTTAACTTTACTACACAGTGCTTAGAGTGGGCAGAATCGATAGGGTGTAATATACGTATACCTGATGATTGCGCGTACAGGCAAATGATGGAGGAGCAAAATGGCCAGTAGAATTTATAGAAACAAATCGATCGGAAAGCATATACGCGAAGAGTTAACTTGCTGCATCACTGAGCAACCTTACCCAGTGAATCATCACATCATAGGATGTGGCTATTCTGGCATGGGTACGAAAGCGGCAGATTATCTACAAATGGCTCTCTGTGATTCTCTACATCGTGAGCTACACGACAGAGGATGGAAGTCATTCGAGAAGAAATACGGACGCTCACAGCGCAGCATGGTAGCTGAAACGCTAACAAATCTACACGCTGATTGTGTGATTGACATAGAAGAGTTTATCCTTCCTGACTGGTTGTATTCAGAACTTTCTAAATTTACTCAAAAATTAAATGGGAAGACATATGAAAATTAGAAAAAGTGAAGCAATTTTTACGATCGGATGCGATCCAGATTCAACAAAACACGGTTTTGCACTATTTGAAAATGAAAAGCTAGTTTCTTTAAATAATTTTACTCTTCTTGACATGCAAAGATTTTTAACTTCATTTTTTGGTGATGATTTCAGCTCTTTAGAGTTTCATTTAGAAGATAACGCCAGCGAAAAAAGCGCATACACAGCGAAAAAGAAAAGGGGAGAAAGCCTCGCAGTTAAGCTTAACATTGCGCAAAAAATAGGCATGGTAAAGCAGGCTCAAATCGAACTAGAGAGAATGCTTAAAGAGCTAGGGATAAAAGTTGTTCATAGAAAACAATCTAAGCGTTGGAAAAGCGGCGATGCGGAAGTTGAAATATTTAAAATTGCAACTGGTTGGACAAGTCTAAGCAATGAAGACACACGTTCAGCAGCTTATTTCGGATATGTAGGTGCTAGAGAACGAAAATTTTTAAAGAGGTCTATAGGATGAACACAGAATATTTAAAACGCGTTTTAGAGCTTGTTGACAATGGTTTGCATTTGCAGTTAGCCGCTGAAAAGTCATTTGTCACACCGCATGGACTTTCGATGTCACTACGTAAGACGGAAAATTATCTAGGCTTTAAAATCATTGAGAGAAATCATAACAATTACTTGAGATTGACAGAAAAAGGCGCTCAAGCTGTTGAAATAATGAGAGAAATCGTAGAGCATGCTAAGCTTCTAGAACGAATCAAAAACCATTAATAAAACTGGAGAAATTACTAATGTATAGAATAGAATTTTCAATAAGATGCGAATCTGGCGCAGAATCAAAAGCTATAGTAAGACTTGATGACATTATTGATGTTGTTGTAAAAGGCCACGATTGTACTATTACAACTGATGGATTCCAGTATTTTACAGACAAAAAGAATATCAGCGGATACAAAAAGCTTTAGTAGAAACAGGGAATCTAGTGACTATTTCTACTTGACAGTTACGCTCAATTAGCGCATTGTTGTTGTTGCCATACACACAGCACAAAATTAGCAACATTCACTACTTACAAAAGCTTCCAAAATTTGGAGGCTTTTTTTTTACTGCTTCGGGATTATCATCACAACCAATGCGCCAGATATTAACGTACCAATACCAGCGCCAGCAGGTCCACCAAGTACGCCACCGACTAAAGGAGCGTATTTTGATATTTGTTCACTAATATCATTCTAATTCATAAAAGCACCACTTGATTAACTTGGTCATTTGTTGTCGCCTCGCTAATATCAGCCTGTGCCTTTGCGTATCGCTCATTGAAACTATTAATATATGTACTCATGTCTGAGAATACTTGTTCGGCTTGTGTGGCTGTCAAGTTAACCATAGTGTTGTTTGAAAGTACCATTCCTCCTAATGAAATTTTAGCCATCATTATTCGGTTTTGGTTTTCTGGCGTGCTGTCATAGCTTACGCCATCGGATACAAATCCAGCGTAAATCTTTTGATTATATTGCTTTGTGATATCCGCTAGCTTTTTTTGCTTGCATTCTTCAAGTGTAACTGTTGGAGGACAAAAACCGCCGTCAGGCAAGCAGATATAGCCAGCAAAAACATCATCAGGAATTTCGACAAACCCACTTTGAGGGGCAAAGCTGATGATAGTTACAATATCGTTTTCGATTTTTCCGTATCTCATTATTTTACCTTCCAAAAAGTTAGTTGCGCATATACAGAGGAACGATTATCCAATGTTGCTATTCCTAGCCCACTGTTGGAAATTCCAGCAAATATATAGTGACTAATTTTAAAAGTATCTTGCTGGGTTATGGTAAAAACTTCGAAACCAACAACTGACGACGTTTGTGCAGAATTGGTAACAGAGTTGTATTCTGATGTTCCTAGCAATCTAATGCTTCCATCGCCATTTTCTACGCTAATCCTATGACTGTCTCCCTGAAGACAAGGCGCTGACGCATAAACGACATAAGTTCCTGCGTCTAAAGTCACTTCATTGTTGCTTAAAGTTGCGTTTAAAGTGTTGGTTAATATCGTATTTAAAGTTCTCGTTTGAAACCCTGCCACTGAAGAACCACCGCCGGTGCCGCTAGACTTATAGTCCGCGACCGATATTTTTTTGTAGTAAATTAAATTACTACTTTCCTCATCATTAATCGCGGGGATTATACCTTGGAATAGAGACCACCCAACAAAGCCAACACCCTTTTCGCCTTTTGTCTCGTCAATGTCAAGATAGATATTGTTTGTATCATCTGACACAGTAAGTCCGTTAGCTCCATCCGCCTCAACTTGATCCCCCAACCCATCGTTAACGTAAAATTTAACGCTATCGACTGTTAAAAGACCATTTAAATCTTTTGGCAACGTGTACCTTGCTGTCCCTGTTGTCCATGTGGTTATACCTGAAGCACTTCTAGCTATATCCACAATATCGGCATTGTAAGCGATCCAGCCTTTTGTAAACTCATCGCCGTTTGTTATTGTTTGAGCTGTTGTTGTTAAAGTTGCATCAACCCCAGTGACATTCCAGTTTTGATTTACTTTTATCTGATTTTCTAATCCTTGACTTATATCATTTTGCTTTTGCTCTAAAGTGTAAGAGCCGACACTAGTTGTTAAAAGACTTCCATTTAAACTAACAACTGTAGCTCCTAAAGGTATTTCGGGATTCTGATATAACGACCAGACAGTTCCATCCCCTGAATTAATGATATACTCAGCATCATCAAGGCTATTTCCGGCTACGTCTGTAATTAACTTTACGCCAATAGCATCATAAGTAAGGCCTAGGTCAAAAATAATCGAGCGCAAATCTGTTGTTAGAAAATCTTCACTAGAACCGTTGTTTGCAAAGTAATACTTTTGTTGGTCGTTGGAATCGTCAATTGCTAGTGAATAATCTCCATCAACATCAAGCGCAACTACTGAGCCATTGTAAACAGGGATGCCGCCTGCATTTGTTCTTATTGGCTGCTGTGCAATAACGCTTGTACCGTCTTCTTGAACTAATCGAGTTTCTTTCTGTGAGGTTCTTGGGTTTGGGTTGTCTGGTTCTCCTACATATATCTTTGCGTCAAAGTATGTACCAAACTTGTCTTTGTTGGGGACGTAGACCCAGGGTAGCGTGATTAATGCCATTTTTTCCACCTGATTCATTTAACTTATGCAAGTATAACACAGGCGATTATTTGGGCAATTTGACAATAAACAGTTGTAAGTTTTAATATTGTATTCTACAATTGAATTATAAATTAAGGAGTCAGTATGAATGATTTGGTAATACTTCACGAAAATAAGCCAATGGTTAGCTCGCAACTTGTTGCTGATAAGTTTGGTAAAGCTCACAGGCACGTAATGGAGAACATAAGAAAGATAATTAAAGATACACCTTCTGATTTTTCAGTGCCGAATTTTCGGCAGTCAAAATTCATAAACTCAATGGGTAGAGAGTATGAGTGCTATGCAATGACTAAAGATGGATTTGCTTTGTTAGCCATGGGATTTACTGGAAAGGCTGCAATGAAGTGGAAGATAGAATTTATTAATGCATTTAACGCAATGGAGAACGCACTGCTTAATAAGCAAGATTCTATCGAGTGGAAGCAAGCTAGACTACAAAGCAAGTCAGCAAGAAAATCATTCACTGATGTGGTTAAATTATTTGTTGAATACGCTACAAACCAAGGATCTACATCTGCTAGTAGGTATTATGAAAATATAACTAAGATGGAATACTCTGCTCTTGAGATTGTTGAGAAGGGCCAAAAGATACCAAAGGATTTTAGGGACACTCTTGATTGTATGGATTTGTGCTTTCTGGCTACAGCCGAGCAAGTTGCAAAAAATGCCATAAAGCAAGGAATTGATAGTGAAATGCATTACAAGGAAATTTACCAACTGGCAAAGGAAAAGGTTTTTTCTTATGCTGACACGGTAAAACTTCCAAGATTAAATTAAACAAAAGCCCCGTTAAGGGGCTATAGGAGTGAGTTATGAAAACTTGGTGTTATGCAGCTTTAGGGGCTATATGTGCAATTTACCTTCCAATGTGGGCAGTTATATCTATAGGAATATTTATTGCTCTTGATTGCTATCGGAGCGTCGAGCCGCCTGAGCCGAGAGAGTGAGATAATCTTGCACATCAGAAAGTGCGCTCTCAAATTGGCTGCTTCCTTTCTTAGAGTTAGCGAGCTTTAAAAGTGCACTTCTAAACATTTTGCTTTCATAAGCTCTAGTTAGGCCACCAGATCCAAGCGTTAAAATAGCAGTTGGCAACGTTGCAGTTATACCAAAGGCCGTACCGATGTACGGCGCTAAAGTTTGCCCCGTTTTTGTTACGACTGACGCATCTTGTGCGCCTCTTGTTGCGTTTAGGACTTTTCTAAGACCTTCAATCTCTTTTCTTTGTGATCCTTTAAAGAATGTATCTAACGCACCCTTATTTCTTTCAAGCTCGCTAACTAGCTTATTAACAGATAACTCTCCTCCAGAGGAAGCTTTGTCAAAAATTCTAGATATAATTGCGGATCTTGCATTTTTCCGGCCTTTATCGCCTAAAGCCTCATACATTCTCTGTCTAACTATGGAATCTTTATTCATTAGTTTTTGATCAATCTGTTCCGGGCTCAAATCCTCACCAGCGTTTAGAATATTTTTTATTCTTGACTTTTGTAGCTTTTCCATTTCTTTTCCATAAACTGCGTTGCCTTTTTTCCAGCTACCTAAATCTTGAGTCGACAAGTTATTTTTGACCACGTCATCCATGTCTTTAGTCATAGCCCCATATATTCTTTTTATAGCTCCCTCTTGTCTAGTGCCTGACTTTGTAAAGTCTGGGGACAAATCTTCCC
>WLWE01000558.1_pt1 | contig 31566 bp, 45 predicted proteins | sample 6718301 | NCBI WGS metagenome assembly WLWE01 (sample SAMN12718691, study PRJNA515312) | sponge metagenome | isolation source: marine sponge | host: Mycale hentscheli | place: New Zealand: South Island, Marlborough, Capsize Point | collected 2003-05-01
CTTAGCCATGACAATGACAGGTTCTCCTCCTGCGTTACTCACTATCTGGGAGAGCGGTGATTGGCAAGCTCGCTTAATAATGCTTCTACCGATAGCAGCACCATCAATCTCTCCAGCCTTTGTTTCCAGATTTGCAGCTGCGCGAACAAGAGCGACGCCGCCGCCAGGAACAATACCTTCTTCGATTGCGGCGCGCGTTGCATTCAGAGCATCATCAACTCGATCTTTACGTTCTTTTACTTCCAATTCGGTGGACCCGCCTACGCGAAGAACCGCAACTCCGCCGCCGAGTTTAGAGATGCGCTGTTTGACAAAATCTCTCTCTTGCTCAGAGATAGTGACATCATCAACGCGCTTGCGCAGATCCTTAATGCGATTCTTAACTTCTTTGGCTTTGTCAGCTCCGCCAACAATAACAGTTCTAGTACGACTGCAAATCACTTTCTTAGCAGTGCCTAAGTGCTCGAGCTTGACATCAGAAAACTTTAGATCGTTGGCATCTGATACCACTGTAGCACCTGTCAGAGTTGCGATATCATCAGTTAGTTCAATGCGCCCGGCGCCGAAGCCAGGAGATGTAATAGCACAGACTTCGAGGTTTCCTTTCATCTTGTTAACAACGAGGCCCTGTAGGCCGTCGCCGTCAACTTCTTCTGCAATTACAAGCAAGGGCTTGCCTTGCTGAAGGACTGCTTCGAGCACAGTCACGATGTCTGACAGAGTTGTGATCTTGCGATTGGTGATGAGAACGTACGGGTTCTTTAGCTCTGCAGTCATCTTCTCACCGTTGGTCACAAAGTAGGGCGACACATAGCCTCGATCAACCTGCATGCCTTCAACGATCTCCACAGTGGTGTCAAAGCCTTTGGCTTCCTCTACAGTAACGACACCTTCTCGACCCACCTGGTCAAGTGCGTGTGAGATCATCTTCCCGATATCTTCAGCGCCGTTGGCAGAGATGGTACCGACTTGAGCGATCATGTCGTTATCAGCAACAGGAGTTGACATCTCTTTCAGATAGTCTGTGATCTCTTCGACTGCAGAATCAATACCAACCTTAATGTCTGTGGCCGGATAACCGCTGGCCAGCATTCTGAGTCCTTCTGTGTATATTGCCTGTGATAGGACTGTTGCTGTGGTCGTACCATCACCTGCCACGTCATTGGTGCGAGATGCTACTTCCTTTACCATCTGAGCACCGAGGTTATGAAACCTTTCCTTCAAGTTAATCGCTCTGGCAACTGATACGCCGTCTTTGGTAACAGTCGGCGGTCGGTCCAGGTGCTCAATGACAACGTTCTTGCCCTTCGGTCCAAGCGTTACCTTGACTGCGTCTGCAAGAATATTCACTCCTTCAAGGAGTTTTTGTCTGGCGTCCTCATCGAACAGAACGCTTTTGTTAGTCTGGAACTGCATACTAATCTCTCAAAACTCGGCGCTGCAAGTTCTCAAGCAAGCTTTGCGGAATGGTAACGATGCGCCTAGCGCCGGTCAAAACGTCGGTTGCGACATAAAGATCGCCTTCTTTGGCGATGACTTCGTTCTCTTGCAGAATGCCTTGAGCTCTAAGTTGTTGTTGGTGATTATCAGGTAGGGTCATTTGCGGATCTCCATAATTTTAACATACTGTTCATCTTGGGCAAAAGTATAAGATCATGTGGGTGCACGTCATATGCGACTGCTAACATCTGTCGGTAGAGTCTATAAAAATCAGCCATGTGGGTGTCCATTGCCTCGAAGTCTGCGAGGGTCTTGAAGGACGAACTCTCCATAGTTACAATCTTATATTCGCTGATTGACCCGGATCCTATGTATGCCACTTCTATCATAATCTGATATTACACTTGCATGGTGAGTAAGTAAATGCTACGTCTGGACCGTAGGCACCCAATGAGTTGTGCGACCATCTTTGGTCTGCTCCTTGATAATCTCTCGACCTTCTGGGTCTGACTTTCGACCGTACACTGCGAAGCGCTGCGTGGCATCTCCGGCCTCTCCGTAAAAATCTTCATAAGATTGCAGAGTTGCTCCTCCACTCTCAAAAGAATTTACTAGCACTGATCTTGTTGCAGCATTTAAATCACAAAGCTCAGCATTTGTCAAAGAAGCAACCAAGCGGTGTGGTGATATCTTAGCCAAATAGAGCGCTTCAGCTTTTACATAGTTTCCTACACCAGAAACAACTGACTGGTCCATAAGGGCTTCAACTATGGTCTTCTTGTCTTTTCTACGTAAGTTATTGATAAAGACTTCATCTGCGCATTCTTCAGCTAGTAGGTCAGGTCCTAACGAGTTAATCTTTTCAATTATGGGATCTTTGCCCTGGACAAACTTTAGAGTTCCAAAGTTGCGCGTGTCATTGAAAAAGATAGGGCCGTCTTCTAGTACAAGTCTAACTCTAGCATGCTTGGATTTATTTCTTGACCAGCCACCGGTCATGCCAAGCGTATTCCATATCGACCACTCGTTGTCTAGTAAAAAGAAGATAAACTTCCCGTGTACTCCTGCACCCCTGACCTTCAAGGGTGTTTCTTGCAAGATCTCATCTAAGCCTACAATGGGCTTCTTAGTGTACCGACCGCTCTCCGCGACGATATCAATTAACTTTTTGCCAGAAACTTCTTCGGATAACTGCAGCGCCATGCGCCTACACTCAGGACCTTCAGGCATTCGCCCTCCTAATCATCACCTTTATTTACTTCTCGGAAATTGCCGCCTTTTCTTTTAGGGGCACCAGACTTGGTTCGCAGAGTGCCTTCGGCAGCTATCATCTTCGCGACCTTATCTTTGTAGTCACAGCCAGGACAAGTTTTTTTATCAGGATCAGGGCGAGCATTGTTGTATCCACACCCTTTCTTCTTGCACTGGTAAGTTTTGACTGTTTGGATTGTATCCCCGATTTTTATTTCTCGGGACGAGACTTTGTAGAGTTTTTTAAGATTATTCATAGGCAGCTACTATGTATCACAAATCCAGGCAAATGTTCAATTAGACAGCAGAGAACGTCTGGACAAAGGTATCCCAGGGCTTTTCTTTAGAAGCAAAGCTAAACTCCCAAGCCTGGAACTGCTCTTGGATTAAGCTTGGCTGCAATCCAGGCTCAACAACATGAATGCCTGCGATCTCATCTTCAGTCAAGGGGTCGATGCGGATCAGGCTGAGATTGCGCTCAAAGTGCGCCTTCCACTCAGGATCCTCCATCTTCTTGGCAAAGAGCTCCGGATCACGCATAATCTTTTCAGCAGTCTTGTCACCGTGCCGTGGAATACCAGGCACATTGTCTGTCGCGTCACCACGAATGGATTTCCACTCCAAGTAGTTGTAGTCAGGTGGGATGACAAAGTCTTTTTTAATCGGATGGTAGAGCTTGATCTGCGGGTTCTCATCCGTTAGCAGCTGAATGAAATCAGAATCACCTGAGGCAATGATGACGTCATCTTCCTTGTGCAACCTTGCGTAGTGAGCAATGATGTCGTCTGCTTCAAAATCGGGATGGCGAACAACGCTGAATGGGAACGCTTTGTAAAGGAGCTCCACGCATTCGTCTTTCTGTCGAAAGAAGTCCTGCATAGTTTGCCATTTAGGATCTGTCTCATCGATCTTGCGGTTGGCCTTGTAGTTGGCGTCGGTTGCGATGCGCTTCTTGGGACTTCCCTCCAGGACAAAGTAGACCTTGTCCGGGTTCATCTTTTCCACAAGAGGCCGCAGAGACCTAAAGAACATGAATGTTACAGAGTGGTCACCGCGGTGGTAGCCGGCTCGGGCACGATGGATAAGATTGTGGCCGTCAAGAATGAGTACACGCATTTATTATCTCCGCAGAGATTATATCACACGCAGTTATGATTTACACTATTTCTTGGGGCTGGGTTTGTGCGATCTCAGCTCAGTGACGCCCTTGATTTTTTTAATCGAAGCAGTCATATCTTCTTCGAACTTCTCACGTCCGCCATAACCTTCCGGGACGATGAAGCCGACTTCAATCGGTACGAAAGAGCGATTACCTGACTTTGTGATCGTGTCACGCTGATACACAGTTGCGATCCCTCTCAGGATTCGGATTTCCGTGAGAACGTTATTGAGAAGCACACCCTTCGGATATACGAGGATGTAATGTGCTTCAGATGGGCGGATCAGGTCAGAGCGACCGAATGCCTGTTCACTTATGATACGTGTGCTTGCCATGTTTTTAATTATCTTCCAAAGCATCAATTTTAACTTCTCCATCATTTATGTCAATGGAAAATTTAACTTTATCGTGATTCTTGACTATCGCAGATGCGATGTGTGTCTCAACATTTTTCTTTACATAGGCCTTCATTCCTCTTGCACCCTGAGCGGGGTCGTATGCTTGAGAGTTTAAATGCGCTATCAAATCCTGCGTCCAAGAAATTTCTATCTTTTTCTTTTTCAGTCTAGCTTTAACCTCTTCGAGACAAGTTACTGCTATCTTTCCAAGAAGATCCTTGCTTAGTGGGTCAAATACAACGATATCATCTATTCTATTTAGTATCTCAGGGCGGTACTTAGCACGAAGAAGAGTGATTACTTGCTCTCTTACAGGATCGGAAACTTCTCCAGTAGCATTAAGAGAGTCAAGTAGAAGATGAGAACCGATATTCGAAGTCATAATAATAACGGTATTCTTAAAATTGACAATCCTTCCCTGCCCGTCTGTGAGCCGACCGTCGTCCAAGACCTGGAGAAGAATATCAAAGACTTCGGTGTGAGCCTTTTCAATCTCGTCTAGAAGAACTATAGAGTACGGGCGCCTTCTGACTGCTTCGGTTAGCTGGCCGCCTTGTTCAAACCCGATATATCCTGGAGGGGCTCCTACCAAGCGAGATACAGAATGCTTTTCTCCGTACTCCGACATGTCAATTCTAATCATGTGGTCGTAGTCGTCAAATAATAGTTTAGCTAGACATTTAGCGAGCCACGTCTTACCGACACCTGATGGGCCTAAGAACAAGAATGATCCTACAGGTCGCGTTTCGTCTGAAAGTCCTGCACGAGATCTAATGATAGCATCGCAAACTGACTTTACTGCAGCGGGTTGCCCATAGACTTGGCCTGCTAAGTCGTCGGCCAGAGAGGCAAGTTTTTCCCTATCAGACTTCGATAAGTTTTCTGCAGGAACTCCTATCCACTCAGAGACTACTTGTGCAACTTCGAGCGGGCTTATTTCATCTCTCACCATCAAAGATCCTGATTTTTTCAGTTCCTCTAGATCCTTCTGCGCATTTTCTAAATTTTGATTTGCAGCGGGGAGAGCTTCTGTCTTAAGCTTATAGTAGTCATCTCTGTGTTCTCCGCCTGCGAGGCCGTCCGCCATTTGTGAGTCTATTTTAAGTTTTTGTGCCTTAGCTTTCCTATATCTCTCTACTACCTGCTTTTCGGCTTCAAATTTACGAGAAAGAACTTCATGCCTTTCGCTTACGTTAGCTCGTTCTTTCTGGAGATCCTCAATCTCTTCCTTTACCTCGTCGCTTTCTTCCTTTGACAAAGAGCCTATCTCGATATCAAGCATGATTTTCTTCTGATAGAGATCAGACATTTCAGCGGGAGTCATCTCATTTTCTGCTCTAACTCTCGCAAGGGCTTCATCAACAAGATCTATGGCTTTGTCTGGTAGGTTTCTAAATGTAATGTAGCGATCTGAAAGCTCTGCTGCTGTGACAAGTGAGGCATCTTTTATTCTCAAACCGTGAAAAGCCTCATAAGTGTCTCGAAGACCCCTGAGTATTCCAACAGCTTCTCTTACTGACGGGGGTTCCACAAATACTGACTGGAATCTTCTTTCTAGTGCCTTGTCTGATTCTATGCTTTTTCTGTACTCATCTAAAGTGGTTGCGCCTATTATTCTAAACTTGCCCCTGCTTAAAGCAGGCTTGAGCGCGTTAGAAAGAGAAGCATCTCCACCCGAGGCACCGATCGTGTGAAGCTCGTCGATAAACAGTATTACTTTTCTGGGAGCAGACTTTATTGCCTCAACAAGCTCATCAACTTTCTTTTCAATGTCGCCGCGGTGTGCTGATCCGCCTATAAGCTTAGACATATTAAGCTCATACAAATCTGCGCCTTTCAGGAAGTCGGGAACATCTCCTCGAGACATCTTCTGGGCGAGTCCTTCAATAATGGCAGTCTTTCCCACACCTGGTTCACCAATAACCACAGGGTTATTTTTTGATTTCCTGCACAGAATCTGTATTATTCTTCGAGTTTCAAACTCTCTACCTATGACAGGAGCGTAGTCACCTTTTTTTGCACTACTAATCATGTTCACGCAATAATCTGTAAGCGTTTTTAAAACAGCTTTTTCTTTTCGTGACGTGATCTTTTTTCCAGATCTTATCTGGCGGAAACTCTTAGAAACTTTGTCAGCTGTGAGCCCGTATTTTAGAAGCAGGTTATGAGATCGATATTCAGGGCCTTCGGTATAAAACTGCTTAAACAACGTAAGGGTATCAACATAGTCGTCTCCTGAATCTGTTGCAGCTTTTCTAGCGCGCTCGAACATATCGTTCATTCTAGACGACACGCTTACAACTTTTTCATCTCCTACATTCTCAAGCTGGCCTGACGGGAGGGTCCTGATGTATTCGACAAGCTCCTCTAAGCAAGCATCCTTGTCTATTTGATTGGAAACAAATATGGGGATTACAGGACTGTCAGTGCGGGACAGAAGCTCTTTTAGAAGATGCTCTGGGTCAGGGGGCTGGTTACTTTCAACAGCAAATTTTACAGACGCCATTATCGCTTCTGCAGCAACATCAGTAAATTCTTCTATTTTCACGAATTGTCTCCCGAGATTAAATATTCTCGAGATTGACTCTAGCGGTGGTCCCGTCCTCTAAAATAATACTTTTAATTTTTTCATCGGTAGGGATGGATACAGGTTCGCTTCTGGCGACCTCTGCAGTTGCGCTTAGGTGCTTGACAGGTGTGCCGCCAAGAGACTGTGCTTTTTGTTGTGCGGACTTGCAAATTTTGTCAATTGCCTGGGTCGCATTTTCAATCAAGCTTCCTCTTACTTGGTCAACTGTCTCAAAAATAGTGCCCGGTAAAGTCTCAAGCTGGTGCACATTTGAAGTCTTGTCGTTTTTTACCAAGTAGGTGGTGCTTTCGCCCTCCAAGGTCCGTCGAGTGACCTCTTCAGTGACGACCACTGGAGAAACTGACATTCTCTTGTTGGAAACAAGGTACAGCGTTTGCCCTACAGAGTACTTTGGCACGAGAGTTATCCTCTCAGAGCTTGATTGTACTCATCTGTAGGCACGAGAACTTCCTCTTGTCCGCCGCTTTGGCGAGTGTATACCGTAAGCTCAAAAGCCTCTAGCTCTTGACGCAGTTTGGTTTCCTCGCGGTAACCGCCGTAGGTATCATAAATCTTCAATAGCCGTTTGACGGCGCTCGGGTGTAGTCTCATTTTGGACCTCCGAGCTTATTCTAACGCGCTTGGCAGAGATGTTTACTAATTGCCTGAATCTTGTTGGATGTCGATGGGCATGTCCTCAGGTAGATCGCCTGCCATCACAGTTCCTTCATCGACATCCTCATCAAGATCTTCTTCCATCTCTTGCATCATGTAGCGACGGCCGTCCATTTCCATGTACATTCTGCCGTCTTCAAGTTCATAAAGCTTAGCTTCGTCGTGATCTTCTTCTTCGCTTACAGAATCGTTGGGAGGAGGCGCATCCAAGTCGTCAGGCTTGACACCGTCGACCACTGCTTCTTCCACGGGATCTTCATCTTCGTTGCAATGAGCTTCTTCAACATCTTCATCGCGAGCTTCTGAGAGGATTCGAACTCCTGCTAACATTTGAAGCCTGGTCAAGGTAGCATCAGCTTCGCTCAGAGTTTCCTCAACTTGCTCGCTTACATCCGCCGGCTTCGCCGGCTTTATATTATGCTTTCTCAGGATGTCTTCCAAATCTGCTGGGCCTAGTTTCTTAAAAAGCTGTTGCATACGCTTGAGATCTGCGTCGCTAGGGCCATCATCTGGTCGAGGTGAAGATCCGGTTCCGGGCTTCTTGCTGTCGTCCTTCTTGTCTTCTGCTTCATTCTTGGCATAGTCTAGATCTGGATCTGACTTTGAGCCGTGCGTCTTGGAGAGATAATCTTTGCCTCGACCTTCGTCTGTTTTTTCATCTTCGTGCATTTCTTCGCGATGATGCTCAGCTCTCTCAATCTCACCTCTATCATCATGCATGTCGTGGACCAGAGCTTCAATGTGATCGTGATCTGCCTTGATGTTCGCTCTCAAGTGCTCGAGCTCACGTGCGATGCTATCTTCTTGCAAAGTGATTGCACCCTCAGATATCATCTTCTGAATGGTGCGACGAACTGCCTTGCGGACTTCTTCTTCGTCTTCATTCAGTTGACGTGCCTCAGCTGATTCATTAAGTTGTTGAACTTGTTCTTGAACAATATCGTGGCGGTCGTTGGGATTGCCAACACCTGCCAGAAGGGCTAAACGCTTTGCGTTAAAATCCATGACTTTACTCCTCGCACAGCTTGTGCGAATATAAGTATTACTTAGAAACTGTTTGTGACACCTTTTCAAGTACAAACGTGTACTTGCCGGGCTGTGACAGCCAATAAGACTTTCTGTCAACTAAACCGTTTATCTTTTTTGTATGACGCTTACTTTCTCTATCTTGCCTCTGAAACAAGGTGTCAAATTGAGAACTAGCAGACTCAAAATCTCTTTGGGACATGTGTCGACCAGATAGGTGTTTTCCCGTGGTTATCTTCTTAGATGCTTCGCATTTAAGGTAGTTAATACGGTGCATATTCTCCTTGTGTCGCTCTGCTTCTTTTTCAAAAAGAGAATCTATTTTCTCAATCTCCAGGTCATTCTTTTTTTGAACTCCGCCCCAAAGAACCTCTGCCTTCTCCATTCCGGCGTGCTTCTTCATAGCAACCTTGCCTCGAGCTCCGTTTGACAATGGTCTGAAATCATCTACTGTCAAGCCCTGGAAGTAGAGAACTGTAAAACTTTCAAAGTCAGGCGAAGCAACGAAATAGACATAATCCAAACTACCCTTCTGCTTGAGAGTTTCATAGTCAGACTGCAAACTAATTGCGCCTGACTTATTAACAGTTGTCAATTTGCACTCAATCTCTCGATCGTGGTCTGCAATGTAGATATCAGCTTTTCCCGGTGAGCCGTCAGCGATCACTCTCTCATAGCGCCTGCTAAGAGTTCTTGCAAGAAACTCCTCTTGCACCTGTGACATAAGAATATTTCGGCGGCCGAGGTTGTCCTCGATATTCATACCAGTATTGCTAAAAACTTGCTTAAGATCCTGGTAGAAGACTTGCATATCGACAAGTGTGGATCGAACATCTTCTCGTGTGATGTATGACATTTAATCTTCCAGCGTATTTCTGACGTTTTGGGAGATCTGTTGGCCGGCAGCTACTGCTTCAGCCATTGGCTGTAGCCCAAGAGAAACTCGGACCTCATCATAAAGCTCACTACGTAAGGAATCTTTTAGCACTGCCATATTAGCATACTGGTGAAGATCCCACTCGTATACAGGAAGCTCTTTGCCGTCGGAGCCGGTTTCAGACTCATCAGTCTGGCGACTCTCAAACATGAAAAGAAGCTTTGGCATCTCTTCACCCTGAGGAACTTGAATGAAAGGTAGGTTCGAGGATCCTTCTCCGGAACTCTCCTCGTACATGATCTCTGGGATCCAGTTCTTTTTCTCTTCGGCCATTAGGGCACCTCCTAGTATGTCTATAATACACTGCTACTAGAAAGTTTACACCCTTAAAGGTATTTTTTTACTTTTCGCCGTCTGTGATGAGATCTGTCTTTGCTGCAGCACGAAGAGCATCTTGCTTCTCTCTGGCTCTCTTGGCGCGCTTTAAGCTTGTTCTAACATGATCCACAGCACGCGATAAAACGTAGCGCTCTCTCTCGCGCATGCCTCTACGCTTTCTCATGTTTACAAGCTCTTCAAGATCTTTCTCAAGCTCTGCGATGTACTCCTCAGATGTGTACTCAACACGAGATCCCTCTCGAGTTTTCATCATTCTTGCCTCTGAGAGCACCTGGAGCTCCTGGCGAATGATCTGTCTGAGCAGCTTCTCGTTCACTTAGATGGCCTCTACCTTTTCTAATGATCCGTCATCCATAGCGATCTTAAATGAAGTCTTAATGAAATCCTTGATGTCGTGAGGTCCAACACTACCCTCTTGGACGCCTTTCCATTCTGATACCTTTGTAATGAACTCAGGCGTATGTTGCACTTCTAAAACACTTCCATTTCCCAACGTAATAGTTGTGGTCTTCATCTTATCTCCGTACTTGGATTGGTGGGGTTAGCGCAGGTTCACCCTGCGACGATTCTTTTTCTTTACCTTTAGGATCTTTTTCTTTTTGGCTTCCTTGCGGCTCAGTCATCTTAATTTCGTCACTTGGATCTTCTGCTTCTTCAGCCGGAAGCCCTTTCACAATGACGTCTGTGAGTCCTTCTAAGAATTCTGAAAGTGCCATTCTTTCTGGGTTAGACAAGCGATTAAAATAGTCCTCAAGGTTGGATCTTACGTCTTGATCCTTAAGCGATCTTCCGCTACGAATCTGATTGATATCGTAAAGAATATTTGAGAGCTTGACTTCCGCACCTGTTTCTGGTCTTTTTGGCCCTCGTCGAGGCCCCCTTAGCATTGGGTTCTTTTCTTCAGCTTCGTCTTCAGTAGTTTCATCAGCTTCGGCTTCTACATCTACTTCTGACTCTGCTTCTGCTTCTTCGCCAGGAGATTCTTCAACCTCTTCCTCTGCTTCTTCTTCTACTTCTTCCTCTTCTTCTACCTGTTCAAGAACAGGATGAGACGTAGAGTCACTAGACCTTAAAGCATCATAAGCACTTTCAACACTGTTTTCAACCAGCTTCCTAAGGAAAGTTTCGAGCTGGTCGCTAGTCTGTATATTTTTGCTCATTTTGGGCTCCAGACAGTTCGATTCTGGGGTTTTTCGCGATACAGCTTATTATATTTCTGCTGTGGCGTCTCACCGTGATCGGTGATATTTTTCTGTCTTTTTTTGTTTACGTCTTCTCGGCGAAGCTGATCTTCAATAAACTTATCAAACTGAGTTTTTTGCCTTGGTGTTTTGTCGCTCTTCTTAGTCATGTAGAACTCCTAACTGATTTTTTGTAAAACTAACCGTTACTTTGTATTCACTGTCGGATAGATTTACAATCTCATAACTTACATCGTGCGATGAAACGTCTTTCGTAATTAGGGTTTCACCTGACATAATTTTAATGTTGTTGCTTTTTAAATTCAAAACTGGTGCAAGATTGTCAGCGGCTGCTAAAAACTCTAAAATTATTTCTCTTTTAGATTCAGCATAATTTGTCAACTTATAAACCTTGTTGTCAAAATTTGCACAAAAATTTCCTACATCGCTTAAGCCCTTTTCAAGCATTTCGGGCTTTAAGACGTTCCTTAGGCTTTCAGAGGCGAAGAAGCGCTCTTCTTGTGGATTTGTAATCAACTGTAATATCCTATATCCTGATATATTAAGTCTGCTGTCTTAGCATACTCATAATCAAGCTCAGTGACCGCATTTAACTTTTTTGTGTAGATTTCAATTGACACTGATTGGTGACTAATGCAAATCTCTGCATGGTGATTAGCTTGGTCTTCATAGGCAAGAAGCTCTGCTACAAAATTTGTTAGTGCAGCACGACTTTCAAATTCGTAGACCTTAGAAAGTATTCTAGGAGAATCTAACAAAGACCAATCCTTTCGAACATTTTTAACTGCCCTCACGGGAGCGCTCATTTCTGATAACATTCTTCTCGCATAGTCAGGTTTTTCTTCGGTTCTCTGCCGAAGAGAGTTACTGATTTCTTTGAGAAGGTTTTTGCTCACGTCATAACCTTTATTGCTTTCTCAACATCAGGCTGGACGGGAGAAGATCTTAGAATGGCTTCAGCAGGAGTTAAGCTCTCAGTAACAGCGTCATCAGCTTTTCTTCTTCGGAAAGTTTTGCCACCAGCAGAGCGAGTTACGGCAACTTTTTCCTCTTCTTCCTCTTCTTCCTTGTCAGAAAAGTTTATAACAGGAACTGTTTCACCTTTAGGTAGAAACTTATCAAGCTCTTTTCTTAGCGCATCCAGATCCTGGTAACCTTTTTTATCTTGTCTCTTCTTGATCCCGGCAACTGCATCTTTAACATTGCTAAGAGTTGAGGTTTTTGTTATATGTGGTCGATCAGCACCTCCCTGTGTTCCGGCGAAGTCAAACTCGCTCATGAGGTGCTCTGCTGCTCGAGCCAAAACTTTAAATCGAAGATTCTTTTTCTCTTCAGGCTCGGTGTCTGCATTCATGTATGCAACAAACTCAAAGTAATCTTTGTCAGACTCAGGATTCTTCTCACCGGCATCAACAAATTTTTCTAAGGCGTCACTTATGTTCTTGGATAGCTTGTCGTCACCTAATCGATCGGGATTCTTTACGATATCAATAATTCCCCTGTAGTAGTCTGTCACCCCTACCGAAAGAGAAAACAAAAATCTTCTTAGGCCTTGCATTGCAAGCTGGGTTTGTGCTGACTTGCTCTTCGGGATCTCGACGGCTTTGAGGTATTGCTTACGAGTCTGGAAGGGAGTTACTTTGTCGGGATCTTCTTCAGATGAGATCTTTCGGTCTCTCATAAAAGAGAGAACTGCGGTGGTAAGTGTTGCTGAAACAGGAGGCTCAAAATCTTTTCCTGTCGCTCTGGCCAATGACGGATATTTCTTAGAAAGCGCCTCGTCATATGCATCCATAATCTCAAGATGCTCTTCAGGGGTCAAGGCGGTATCGACCGAGTTCCAGTCTGTAATACCTTGCAATTTGTCTGGATGACGGCGTTTTGCAAGCGCGAGCATATCTTCCATCTTCTTTTCAAAGAAGTCATCAAATTGTGATCCTTGCTCTACGGAGTCAGAGGGTTTTGAGTCAGGAGGTGATATCTCTCTATCATCATCGTATGATGCAGAACGAACCTCAACTTCCTCTTCCTCTTCCTCTTCCTCTTCACCCCTCATCAAAGGATCAGACATTTCATACCCTTGCTCAACAATCAAGCCGAGAAGCTTTTCAACAGAGCTGGCTTCAGAAAAAGCTGTAGAAGGAGTTAGTTCTGCTCTTTGACGTAGTGCATCATGAAGATTGCTAATTGTCTTTTTTACAATTTTGTACGCGGTAGGAATTGAATTTTCAGGCACAGACTCAAGTATTTTACCAACTGCAACTTTTAATTCGTCTAGGTTTTGAGGCACATAAGCCGGATCAGCAATCGGAGGACCGAGCTCATTGTCAACAACCTGGACTTCTGCTTCAATAGGGGTTTCTGGCTTATCCATAGCAACGCTAGATACGGCCGGCGTATTAAGTTCTTCTGCTTGAGCATCATCGCCGGCTTCTTCTGAGAGAAGCTTACTACGAACGAACTCACGCAAAGCTTTGTCAGTTATCTTTACGGTCATTATTTACTCCGATGACAGTGGGTCGAAATAAATATGGTCTCGCACTGCTATTTTATCTGATTTAAAGCCCACGCTGAGGCCATTGTTACTGCGACGCCTGCTATGGTCCCTCCGACAAAGTACCAACCGGGCTTTTGAGATTTAGCAAGCTGATCTACAAGAAAGTTAATCTGCTTCTTTCTCATGTCCTCTTTTAGCTCATGAATATTCTTTATTGTGAGGATCTCAACATCACGCTTGCCAAGCTCTCCGTTACATATCGTATCAGACTTTTTCTTTTGCTTGTCAAGGAGTAGATCACACTGCTTCTTAGCATTTTCTATATCAACTATAATCTTAGCCATCGCTGCTGCTTTTACGTGCACACCGTCGCACGGTGCTGTCTGGCCTTGATTAAGAGGCGTCAAATCAGCACACTCTGCATAAGCCAGTTGCGGTGCAGCAATCAGGGCTGCGACTAAGAATAGTCTCACTTCAAGCCGCCGAGCGCCAATACAGTCACAAGCCCGGGAAGATTATCACGGACGTAAATACCTGAGAAAAGCGTGTTTGTTCTTCCGCCCACATAAGCAGTTGAAGCCTCAAGGTGGCCACTAATATCTACATCGTTAGCATGTTCTTCAGTGATTACCTGCAGAAGAACGCCCGTTTCAGCATGCCCTTTTGGTGTAGGACACGGAGAGTTATTTAAACAAGTCTGATAAAGCTGGACTCCTAAACTTGGCCCTGGAGGACAGATTGCTGATCCTATTACCATTCGCCCGGGTGAGCTCAAGAAGCGCTCAAGATCCTTGCCGTCAAATACTTGTACCGGAGAGGGCTCATCAGCTAAGCGAAGCAGCTGCCAGAACATCTTAGCGAAAGCCTTGTTAGCTGCAGGATAAAGACCAAGAACACCAACGCGGCCTCGGAATGCATTGAGCTGCTTCTCGTTATCAAGCACAATGTGCGGATCTTTTTGCACATCTTTCAGTAGAGACGCTGCGTTCTTCTTAATAGTGGAGTTAAGCTTCTCTTGTGCACTAGGCTGGGAGATTACGTAGACAACTTTACCTGTCGCCTCATTGGTTTCTAGGAATCGCTTGAAAACGGGGTCCAGAGTGTAAGCAGATGATCCTGTGCCACCTCCACCACCTGCACAGACGAAGAGCCAATCAACCTTGCCTAGCTTTGTGCGCAGAGCGTCTTCCACAAAAGCACTGTTCTCACCTAGAACCTGGCGTCCAAGTTCAATGTTCTTTGCCAAACCATCGGCGCCGGGCAGAGCCACAAGGTGATCTTCGTTGATTCCTGTCTGGAAATCCTTCGTGGTCGTGTTAAGCAGGATCGTCTTAGTAAAACCTAAATCCAAGAAAGCCTTGGCGATCTTACAGCCACCGCCGCCAATACCAATGAATGCAACGTTAATGGCTGACTCTGCAGCATTCTCAGCAAGAGTCTCAAGGTTGGCTTGAGGCTCAGCATAGTCATCAATAAAATCAAATTCGCTCATGATATCTCCGTATCAATCTATTCTACATCATTACTAGCTACGGATAAACCTGTCAATTCACTGAGACGCTTGGCTAGCTCACTCGGATCACCGTCGGTTTCCCGTACTATTCTTTTTACTTCTTCTTTTTTGTCTTGTTCAAGTTTTTGGTTCTTTTCCTTGAACTGCTGCTCTATCTCTGCGAGGCGCTTTTGTGTTTCCTCGTCGATTCTCTTTTCTTTTTCAGATTGAGATGCAAGCTCATCTTCAATCTTTTCTTCCAGTTCTTCTTCATCCTTGCGTATTTTCATAAGTGCCTTAAAGCCCTCAGAAACAGGACCTTCTCTTAGCGTAAAAAATGCGGCAAGGAAGCCCACAATGAGACCGATAACCAGCTTCCAAGACTTTTTAATCCAGGCCCATGCCTTAGAAAGAAATATCACTGGGGTTTGCCTTTCCACTGAAGGAAGGAGTCAATGACAGCCTGAGTTCCGATGTAGATCATGGAGACGTAAACCCACTGTTCTCCGTCGATCTTGTCCCACATCAGTAAACCGCTGGCAGATAGCCATACGAGAAACTTACGCGAAATGAATTTTTTAAGTTTTGAGTCTAAAAGTGCCTGTACCATTTTTCGTCCTAGTGGATAAAGTCGTCGTCATCGTTTGCGACAGTGATGCTGTGTTTATTACTTATAAGCTTGTTGATAGCTTTTTGATTCTCTAGCAAGCTTTTTACTGTCTGCGTGACAATAGCCTGCTCTTGCATAAGCGCTATGACATTGTTTGTTAAATGCGTACACAAGCTCCTCAAGTCTTCAATTTGCTTCTCAAGATCTTTTATTTTTCTGGTGTTCCCAAACATTATCCCTCATAACCTTGATTGCCTTCAATAGCGTCAAAAAGAGTCTCAATATCAGTTTCGGAGAGCTTTTCGATCTCCTTGTTCCTCTTTCGCTTTTCTATTGTTTCTAAGACGCGGTGAGCGAATCCGTCACCTGCAACCACTCTTTGGGCAAAGTCTTCGAAAACTTCTTGCATTGACAGCTTCTTTTTCATGAGCTCTACTCTAAAAGCTGCATGCGTCTCAGTATAGAGTTTTACGTGTATGGACTTGCGTCGATCAAAGTCCTTGTATTTAGCCACTTAGCCTCCAGCTCCTCCGCCTGGGCCTGCGCCTACGGCAGCGGGAGGAGGTAGGTCAGAGGCGAGAACCGTCTCAACTTCTTCTTCTGGAACTGCAAGCTGAAAATTGTCCATAAGTGATGCCTTAAACTCCTCAGCAATTGTGTCATTATAATTTGTTTCCAGGTATTGTACAGCTCTATTGATAATCGCATCTTTCAAATCAAGAACTTTTTCAGGTATTTCGGCAAGGCGGGCCACCTTCAAGGCAAAAGTTGCAACATCTAAGTTAGGCAATTTTTCCTCAACAGGTTCTTCAACCTCTTCATCTTCGGTTTCTTCAGCCACTTCTTCTTCGGCTTCGACTTCACCTTCGGCAGGAGGCTCCTCGACATCAACCTCGACGTCGACTTCTTCTTGCTCAAGAATAAACTTAAGAGATCTGGAGGAGAGAGCCTCATCTAAGCTATCAGATTGACCAGGAAGAGAAAGTTTTTCATACTGCAAAAGGAGCTCATCGATCTGCTGATCTACAGAATTGGAAGAAGGTACGTCGGGTTCATCTCCCGTGGGTACCTCATCTGTTTCTTGCTCTGTTACTATTGTGGAAAATTCTTCCAATATTAGACGTTTTAAGTCTTCGTATTTCATAATATCACCTTAAAGCTTGGGCAGCTTTTTCTGTTCGGTCAAAACGCCCTTCAATAACGTTCCAGTTAAGCTCTCTCATCATATTGACAGTGTAAGCCTTCACGTCTTTTAAGTAATCCTTGTAGTACGCGTGCTGCCAAACATCCATCACTATGACTGGAATCACGCCGATAGGAACTTGAATACTGTGTAAATCAATCACATAATTCATGTAAGTTTGAGTATAGACATTATATCCCGTCACAACCCAGCCACATCGAGCAGCTTGAGCGCAGGCAAGAAAATCCATTTGCCATGCATCAAAAGAACCAAAGTCTCTCTCAAGTCGCATAAATGATAAAGAATCCATCGTGATCTCGCTTTGAAGATCTCCGATGTTAGCAAAGTAAAGTTCATGAAGATACGCAGCATTTAGATTATAGACTTCATCAATTTTTAAGCTTCTGAAATTTGAATGATTGGAAGAAGCATCCTGTCTATCAGCTGTGTCGAGCTGAGCGCTTATACTGTTAAAGTCAGTAATGTACTGCTCGTAAAGCGCATAGTGATTCTTGATGTTTTCACCTGATAAAGATTCAGTAGGTACGCTAAAAGGCTTTGCTTGAATTACGAGAGATTCTTGTAAATCTTCTTTGTTCAGGCCTAGCGATTGCCGAATGTTTTCTTTCAAGTCGTTATTTTTCATTTTCATCTAACCTGTAGCTTTGCAAAAGATTTTTTGCGTTTATGGGCTCTTGCCTGTTGCCTTCAGAATCCATCAGGATGAAGAACTCATTACCTTTTTTCATTACTTTTTTAACGACATAAAAATCCTTGTGGGTCTTTTTGTCGCAAAGACGTAACCCAGTGCCAATCAATTTAGAATGCTTTCCTAAAGCATGCTTCTGTTTGTCACACAAGGCATCATGGATTTTTTGCTGCTCTTCGGCAATGATGGATTCTAATATCTGCTTAGTTAAGGGTGTATTCATATTGTTTCCAAGACATACTAAATATGTCTGCTCAAGACTTATGTCCATCAACAAATCTGCGCACATCAATCCCTGCATCTTCCATGATCTTTACGCCTGATAGATCTCTGTATTCTTCATCAAATATAACTTCATCAATATTAGCATTAACTATCATCTTCGCGCAGTGACTGCACGGAGACAAGGTTACATACATTTTCTTCTTCTTGGGGTTATTATAATCTAATTTTATAAGCGCGTTCTGTTCTGCATGAATTAAGCCTGACATACCAGGCTCGTCAGACTCAGTTCTGTTAGGCCCGCCTTTATAGTTTCCATTGTAGCCCAATGCAAGAAGCTGAGTATTGTCATCTGAGACGATGATTGCTCCCACTTGATGTCTTGGGTCAATTGAGCGCTGCGATATTGTCTTAGCTACGCTCATCCATACATCATCCCACTCTGGCCTCATATGGAAAATGATTCTCCGCATCCGCAGGTGTTTGACGCGTTTGGATTCTTGAAAACTAATCCTTTAGAGTTTAAACCTGGGTCAAAGTCCAACTCAAGCCCTTTGAGGTAAATTGATGATTTTTTATCCATGACAAAAACTACCCCGTCTTTTATAATTTCAAGATCACTGTCGATCTTGTCATCAAATTTAACATCGTACATTAATCCTGAGCACCCGCCGCCCTTTACAGATAATCGTACGTAATTTTTCTCAGAATTCGCAAGATCTAGTTTTACGTGTTCCAAGGCTTGATTAGAAACAGTTACCAAGTCCATTTTGATGCCTTTCTAGTTAGCAACAGGTTTAGTGACAGAAAAAGTATACCTTATCTGTGATGTCTGGCTAGGGGGACCCCAAGCATTTCGCGTACCTGTCACATCAATTGAGCAGGCTTTGAGGTTGTCGAAAAACTTAAGCTCACTTAGGGTAAGCTTTTTTCTTTCTAGACAATTTTGTAAATGTTTCCGAAGAACATATTCTGGGCGCGGAGCGCGGTATGCATCTTCGGGCAGAGATCCAAAAAGCGCGTCGTTGAACATTGCAAAACTCATGCCATAGCTCACGATATCTTCGGGTGCCTGCGCATGCTGCAAGAGAAAATTCTCATAATCTAAGACACTCAGTACGCCGGTATTTTTTCCACCAATTTCAAAGTCGCCAAGCTCACAACTGTATTTAACAGTAGAATCGTTGGGCCTGAGGTGAAATCCAGAGCCTACTACAGGGAAAACTAAAGTTCCCCCAGGACAAAGAAGGTCGTACAGGTCGTTAAGTGTAGAAACAAAGTCATCTTTATTGAAAATCTCGCAGCACCCACGTGCAACATTTATAACCTTAAAGCCTTCGCTAGGTAAAAGATGGTGAATAGCTTTTATGTCTCTGGCATCAGCCAAGATCTCATTCCATCTTTCAGGATCTATATTGCTATTCTGGCTACAAAGCTCATCTTTGCTCTTGTTAATGTCTATTGTGTGAAATTTAACTGCGTTCTTAGGAAATAAGTGACCTGCTAATTCAAAAAGCCAGGACTCGCCTGCATTACCGACATCCAAGAAATTTACATTGTCATCAAGCATCTCATAACAAGCACTTAATTTTCGCCTGGTAATAGACCCGTTTGCCCGCGGTCCGAAAAACATCTCTTCATAATTTTCCTTACTTGCTGGGTGTATTTCATTAAATGCGTGCTGGAGTGCTGCATAGCAAGAAGCTGCATGTGCCTCTCTAGCGTGTCGATAGAATTTAAATTCGTCCGCAAGAGTTCTGGGTGGGTCACACAACAATTTTCCATCTTTTCTTTTTTCAATTTTGCCAAAAGAAGAAAATTCACTAAAAAATTGATCAAAGTAATTGCCTTCTTTGAATTCAAAATTTAGATGATAAATGGCTCGAAGATGAGTATTGCAAATAGACTGCCCATTCTGAGACTTATACCACTCTGGAATAGTAGTAGTTACCATAGAGGGTCTAAACTCTGTCATATAGCCGTGCTTAGCACCCAGGAACTCAAGATCAGCATTGAAATGGTGCGTACCCTGCCATTCGGCGCGGGCCTTGCCGGCGCGAAATGATTCTCTTGCAGCAACTTGCAAAATCTCACCTATGTTAATTCCTGTGCTCACAAAACATCTCCTCGGCTTTCGTCGATGGTAAGTATTTTACGAACTGTCTTTTGATTTTGCAGGATCAGTCTTCTTAGTAGATCTTTTTCGCTTGGGCTTGGGCTTGTCAAATAGTTCCTCAATGCCTTTTTCCCAAGTAAAGCCGGCTGCTGACTTGTGGCCTCCGCCGCCGTACTGCTTGGCGATCTCTGACGCATCAATGTTGTCGTGAAAGGCTCTTAAGCTTACCTTGATCTTCTTGTCGTTATGATCGTGATACCAGATCATAGCTAGGTCACAGTGAGGTGAGAGTGCATTACCAACTTCAGACATCCAGTGAGAAGCATTAACTACTAGCGCCTCATGTCCTGCTAGCTTTCGCGGGATAGCCTTTGCTGCGATCTTTTTCACAACTGTCTTGGAGTAGGCAAGAATGTAAGAACCTCGCTTGACAGCGTCGTCAAACACAGAATCGTCAACGAATTTATCGAAATCTTCGAAGTTAAACTGGACCATATCAAATGCCGCGGCAAACTCACGTGAGTAAGGTAGCTCCCACTTCCAAAGATCCCGGTCTTCAATGTACTGTATAAACTTTGGAGCGTCCTTGCCCGGGTGAAAGAACTCCCATGTAATCACGGCACCTGATTTTTCCATATTGAAGATAGCATCAGGAATGTCGTGCAATTCGACCATTGCTGATTTGTGGTGGTCGAGGATAACTAGAGCGTCCGCTTCCTCAATAAGCTTCTTTGTAACATCGTTCTTAAAAGAGAAGTCGCAAATGGCAACCTTCTTACCTTTTACATTTGGGGGAGCCTCCCCGTGAGAGCATGCAATATACTCTGCTCTGTTACCTAGAAGCCTCCATGCTGAATATGCAGCACCAAAGCCGTCAGTGCAGTTCTTGTGGTAGATGACGAGATCTACGTCGCGTGGATTAGGGATCATTAGCTTCTCGCTGATTCATTAGTGGGTGATGATCAAAGCACCGGGGCTCGTAAAGCTCTGCACCGCCAATGGCAATCTCAACTCCGTCATCGTTCTTCTTGTAAGTATAGTAGGCGTCCTTGCCGCATACAGGGCAAACAGCAGGGCATTTCTCGATGTGAGTTGCCCAAGGTAGCATTTGCTGGACCTCATCAAACGGATTGCACGCGGCAGAGAGATCTAGTGTAGATACCACGATCGTTACTCCCTTGCTGTACAGCCATCGGAGGACATCGCACACACCCTCGATGAGAAAGGCTTCATCCACAGCGACGACGTTGTAAACCTCATCGGACTCAGCCAGGTGCTTATAGATATCTTCCGCATCACGAACTGTTACCGCAGGGATCTTGCCACCGTTATGAGTGACAATGTCTGACTTGTCGTAGCGATCGTCCACACACGGCTTGAAAGCAATAACGTTGCGATTCTGATATCGATAGCGATCGACAGCAGCCATCAGGCGTGTCGTTTTAGATCCGAACATCGGGCCGCAGTATATCTTAAACTCCGGTGTGGGCATCTACTCACCATCGAAGTCGAACTGTAGCTGCTCAGAGGCGTCGGGAGTGAACTCAGCACTTAAGTGCTCAGAAAGCTCACCGGACAGGACCTGGATTGCTGCACGTGAGTGAAGATTGATTGTCTTCTCAGGAAAGTCTGCCAAAAACTTGGCAATAGCGATCCGTAGGATGTTTACATTGTCGATCTCGATCATTAGATACTGTCCTTTTCTATTTCGAGGATAGCTTGAACGTGTGCTTCGGCTATCTTATCTCTATACTCTGCCGAGAGCATTTGTTCACATTGTTGTTTATTACTAAAGAAGCCGCTTTCAGTTAAGATGGCTGGCATGGTGGTCTTGCGAAGCACGTAGAACTTGGCTTCCTTTACGCCTCTGTCCCTCCAGCCGGTCTGGTCAATGAGATGCTTTTGAAACACATCGCCTAGGCGGTGACCTGTAGTAGAACCCGGATAGCAGAAGGTTTCAATGCCGTTCGCAGAGGACCAGTCGTTGGTTGCTGCGTTGCCGTGTACTGACACATAAACCTTGTTGTCAAGGCCTTGATCATCACAGCCTGCAGCCAGTGCTACACGGTCACCCAGGGATACGTCGTCGTCCCCTGGAACAAGGTCGACGTAAGCCACACCTATCTCATCAAGTCGCTTCTTAATCCTTGCCACAACAGCACGGTTGAACTCGTATTCAAACAGTTGGCGCCCATCATCAAAGATGGGAGATCGCTTACCGGGCGTGCTGTCACCGTGCCCGTTGTCAAGAAGCCATAGATATCGCTTTTGATGTGTCACTTTTTTCTCCTCAGGTTCGGGTTCCGGGATCGGGCAACAAGGTGCCTTTTCTTCGGGTTCAGGTTGGGGCTTAGGTTTCTTTCCCGAGCCTAATGCCTGCAAGATCGTTTTAACGATTAGTGTGAATATGCGTTCCACTTTCTGTCGCTCCTGCAGAAGTCTGCTTGATAAATTGTGCGCGGTGTTGCAACTCCTTTAGTGTGCGTGCCCCTGAGTAGGACATGCCACTACGCAAACCTTGCACCAGATTATTAAGTATTAAATCGGCAGATCCTTTGTAAGGTACAGTGGCGGATACACCTTCTAGACTGCTAGCTCTTCCTCGCCAGTCGAACTGTGCTTCTTGGCTAGCCATACCCCTATAGACCTTGCGCTTTTCTCCGCTAACGTACACGAAATCTCCGGGTGACTCATCAGTTCCAGAAAGAAGAGAGCCTAGCATCACGCAGTCAGATCCTGCGGCAATGGCCTTAACGATATCACCGCTATTGCGAAGCCCACCATCAGCGATGATCGCTACATTCCGATCCGTCTGATAGCATCGTAAAATCGTCTCAAAGCCCGGAACGCCATGTCCCGTTTGGATGCGAGTGCTGCATATAGAGCCTCCACCGATATTGCATCGTACGGCATTTGCTCCCCAATCTGCTAAGTCATTAATACCTTTTTCAGTTGCCACGTTACCTGCGATGATGGTAATACCTTCTCCGTGTGTGGCACGTAGCTCCTCCAGCACCTCTTTTACAAGGATATGGTGGCCGTGTGCCACATCGATACAAAGAGCAGAGGCTCCAGAAGCCAAAAGTAAGTCTGCACGTTTGAAATAGTCACCTGTCACTCCAATAGCTGCGGCAACTGGCCCACCCTCAGCGTTCACAACTGCTCTCCTCACGAGCTCAGCCTGATCTTCGGGTGTGTTGTAGCGGTGAATGATGCCTAATCCACCCATCCTAGCCAGTGTAGCTGCCATCTCTGCCTCTGTCACGGTGTCCATGCAGGATGAGATGATCGGTATCTTTAGCTCCACGCCAGGCCCGAGGACCGTGGAAGTGTCACACTCCTCACGGGATCTGATATCGCTGTATTGTGGAACCAGCAGTACGTCGTCGTAGGATAAGGCTTCGGGGATCTTCACACTTGCCGCCTAAGATTATTAATTGTCTCTGTTAATGCATCATCAAAATTGGTAGGATCGCCGATGCCTAGCTTTTTAACTTTTTCGTTCGAAATTGAGTATTTGAAATCGTGGCCTGGGCGGTCCTTAACAAACTGAATTGCTTCGCTAGGGTCTGCTTCTAAAACCTCGCAAATTTTTCTTATTACTAATAAGTTTTGCATCTCATTACTGTGTGTCAAATTATAAGTTTCGTTTTCTTTTCCTGATTGAAGCACAGTATTAACCATTTTCACACAATCTTTTACGTAGAACCAGTCTCGAATATTTGTCCCGTCTCCGTAAACTGGCACGCTTTTTCCTGCTGTCAAAGATCGAACCACAGTGGGGACAAGCTTTTCGCCATGTTGGCGAGGGCCAAAATTATTGCTCATTCTTACCATCTTGTAAGCGGTGCCGTACGTGTTATGAAACGAAACTATAAGGTGTTCCGCGGCTGCTTTACTTGCTGAATATGGGTTTCTTGGGTTTAGCTTATCGTTTTCATCAAAAGAAACATCGTCAGCAGAGCCGTAAACTTCATCAGTAGAGATCTGTAATAGCTTTACTCCTGTAGATCTACACACGCTTAAAAGAGAAGCAACCCCTTCAATATTCGACTTCAAGAAAGGACCTACGTTTTTTATTGAATTATCGACGTGAGTTTCTGCTGCAAAATTAATAATCCACTCCACATCGTTTGCATTGCATAAGTCTTCAATAAAAGAAGTGTTACAAATATCTTGATGGTGCATTCTGAAATTAGGATTTTCATAAGCATGCTTAATATTCTCGGCTTTGCCTGCGTAAGTAAAAGCATCGACACCGATGACAGATCTGCCCTCACTAAGCAAAAGGTCTACCATGTGGCTGCCGATGAATCCGGCACAGCCTGTCACAATAACACATTTATCCAAATTCACGATCGCTCCGTTGGTTGCTATGGATTATAACACAACGTGGTGAAATTTATTCTTTTATTCCGGCCAAAAGTTGCCAGCGGTTTTGAGTTGATTCTACAAGACGCAGCTGGACATCGTAATTGTGTGTAGCTTCAAGATCTTCGGCTTCTTCTGAGAATGCCCATCTTTCTACGTCATCTTGAGATGCACCTCGGACGTGAACTTCGACGTCTATGTCACGATCTTCAGGAGCTCTTACATATCCATGCTTTTCAAGATCTTGCTCTTCCTGGTCTTCCCTCGAAAGCGCAGAGGAGCCTATTAGTTCAACGCTTACAACTTCAGCATCAGGTAAAAAGTATTTTATTTCTTGAGCAATAAAGTCCTGCCAGCGGTTTTGAACTGACTCTGCTAGGGATTTGTCATCCATCAAGGATTTTGGATCTGGAAAGGTCATGTCAGGCACAACTGCTGCGAATGCCTCTCTGTCAGCTTCGTTGTCAAGATCTACGGGAGACTGTCGGATCTTTTTAAGAGGAGCGCTTCTGGTGTCTGACCTGATGCCGTAGCGGTTTCCCTTCATGTTGCGGAACTGAACCCCGCCTGAAACTTGATCACTGAAGTCGAAGAGGATGGTTCTCTTCTCGTTGTTATCCTCGTCTTTAATTTTGATCTCAAAATCCGGATGTAAATGGTAGAGCCCCTTGCCCTTCACTTGAACTAGGCCTGCTTTCTTTCCAAGGTAGTAGTCTCTCATGCGGTCAGAGCCGATCTTAAACTCACCGATCTTCACTCCGCTGATATCACTTCCTGCTTCTGTGTCTGCGCGCAGGGAAGGTTTAACAATCTGGTCATACTCGGATCTAGTGATCTTATCGATAATGTCCTGAAAGGGTGGGAGCTCAGAGCCTTCTCCATCCGCTGATCTTTGCGCATTGACCTTATCACGAATAATCACCATTCGATTGTAAGAGTCTGTGCTTGTATCGTCAGCATTGATCAGATTAGCTACATCTACGTTAATGCCTTTCTCAACTGACGGGAAGAAAGATTTATCTTTGATATTATACTTGAGCGTGGGTTCACCGAGCTGTGCGTCAGGGAGCTTTACCTCGATACCAAGCTTTCCATCCTTAGTCACAACGTAAACATCTGAGATTGTGTTATCAGCGCCAAGCTCTGCTTCTAAGCCTACATCCTTCAGGTTCGGAAAGATCACGTTCATCTCATACTCATAGCCGCCCTTGCGCTGCCCGGATGTCTCGCCAGCTCCGCCAAACGTGAACATTAGGTTGTTCAGGTCAGGCATTACATAAGCGGTATATGTTCCGCTCTCATTAGGGCCCTTATCAGGTCCAAACACACGAACTGGATTAACTTTATTTGGCGCCAGGACAGCGTAGATTCTATCAACAATGTCTTTGACATCGTGCTTGTCTTTAACACCTGCGCCTACTCCAAACCGCATGGAGTTCTTGCCTTTTACCTGCTTGCCTTTAGTTGGGCCTACGATATCACTGCCAAAGAACTCGACACGGCGCAATATATTAGCTATTGCCTCAGATTTCGCTTTAAATGAGCTTGCGTTTTCATACTCATCTGCTAGAGCCTGGAGCTCAGGATCAACCTCAGGTTCTTCGACTTCGGGTTCAACAACCTCTTCTTCGGCCTCAACCTCTTCTTCGACCTCCTCTTGAAGGATGCTGCGAATCAGAAGGCGTAAATCATTTTCATCGAGCTTCATAAAACACTCCGGGCGCATTAGCGGTAATAAATATGCATGAGATTGCGTATGTTACTCATCTTCGATGGAGCCTAATATAAGGCCGTTTCTCACCTTGACATGCAGAATGTCGTGTAGCTTGCCCGGGTTAATCTTGTTATACATGAAAGAGAACACATCTGAGATGGTTAGTGCGCAAGCGATCCACTGTGAGCAGTACCACTTCCTATCGTGCTTGACGTAGAAAGGTGTCAGATGAGAAACGATCATGCCTGTCCAGTCATACTTCTGGCCGTGAGTGTGCGTGAAGAATCCAACAATCTTTGTTAGCTGTTCACGAGTAACCTGCAGGTCGATGAAGTCCCACTCGGCCTCAGGAAGATCTGGATTCCGAAGAAGACGAATGCCGGCGGTGCCTTCAGGAGTGATGCCAATACAATCACCACTTGGCAGGACCAGCTCGACATGTGTGTATATGCTACCTGTCCACCAGCTTACTATGCCGGTTCGCCAGTTACGAGGCCCTTTGTAGAAGGCTACTCGAATGGTCTTGGTAGCTACCCCATTTAGATGTCCCACCACTCAAATGTCTTATCGAGGCCATCCCAGAACCTGACCAGGGGTTTGTACCCGAAGACCCTTTCTGTCTCTGAGATATCTGCCTGGGTATGCATCACGTCACCAGGCCTGAAGGGTGCTTGGTCGATGTTGAGTTCACCAAACTTCTCTTGAAACTTGGCCAAGATCTGGTTGTTGCTGGTTCGGTCACCACATGCCACGTTGAAAGCCTCGCCTTTAAATGTACCTTCGTGGTTGGCTGCTCGTATATTAACATCTACAACATTGTCAACATAGCACATATCGCGGCTTTGCTCTCCTGTACCGTCTTTTCGAAGAGGTAGACCTTCTTTTACAGCATGACACCATGCGGAGATTGCAGTCGAGTAAGGTGAATCTCCGTATTGATTAGGGCCAAACACATTGAAATAGCGCAAGCATACAGAATCAAAATCGTACAGGTTGCCAAAAAGTCTTAACAGGTCTTCTACGGTAGATTTTTGCCAAGCGTACGGTGACTTGGGATCTCGAAGATAGGACGTAGGAGTCGGAAGATCATCGGCGCCACCATAAACTGAAGACGAGGATGAGAAGATAAATCGATCGATGTGACCCCTGCATGACTCCATCAATTTTACGGTCTTTGTCACATTGTTAAGAGTTGTCTCAGCTGGATTTTCAACTGAGTAGCTTACGCGTGGAATCGCGGCGAAGTGAAACACTACGTCAAAGCTTCCTTTTTCTACTTCTTCTAAAACGTAGTCAGATGTGAAATCATTAAGGACCATCTTAAGACCTTTTAGATTGCTTACTAGATCCAGATGACCACTACTTAAGTCATCTACACCTGTGACCTGCCATCCTTCTTCTAAGAGCTTTCGGCAAAGATTGGAGCCAATGAATCCAGCTGCTCCCGTTACTAGTGCGTGTCTTGTCATTTTTGTCCCCAAATAAAGAAGGGGGCACAAAGGCCCCCTTCACGATTACCAAAATCGATTTGATTAGTCATTACTGTTGTTAGTAGTGGTCGTCTCATCGGTGTTGGTGTTCGTTGCGGCAGGAGTCTCCTCCGTTGCCGTGGTTGGTGCTGCTGCAGCGGCTTCGCCAGCCGGAGCGGCTTGTTTCTCGGTGGCAGCCTCAGTATTTGCGGACGTACCTTCGGTAGTCGCAGTACTGTCATCAGCTGCCTTCGTGGTTTCGGTATTAGCCGTACCTTCAGTTCCGGTTGCCATTGTGGCGGTGCCGGTTGTGGTGGTTGCAGCAGCCGTGGTGGCTGCCTTGTCGTCGGGACAACCCATCAGACTGATTGCGAACATTGTTACTAGTGCTAGGCGCATTATTATTCCTTTCTGTGCCTTGAACGTAAGTTAATGATAAGGTATTCTAAGCAAAGTTTGTGATTTGTTTAAACTTCTTTTTGAGGTAGTAGTTCCTCAAAATCTGGAGCGACTTGAATGACCTCCCAGGTGCTGTCACCAAGCTGCTGGACTTCAGCTACAAACTCATGAGGGCAACCGGATGCCCAACTGTCTTTTCCAATCAAGCTCATTACGTAAGTGTTGTCGTGCTTCCTGTAAAGCCAATAGGATTGACCGACTATAGGCTTGATGCGCATCTTTGACTGCATGACCACCTCGGTGATCTTTACGCGGCGGTCAAGGTCACGGAACTGCTTCATGATGACATCAGCTTGCTCTTGCAGCCTCGCGTATTCTTTCTTGACGTAGTGATTGGTCACAGCAATTGACTGCTGCTTGACCTGCGTCATGTCAGTCGGCTTGATAGGTGGTGACAGAGTGCTAAGCGGATACTCAGTGCTGCGGTGCTTGGGATCAGACATATAGATTTACTAAAAGTGCGGATGCTTTCTAATCTTGTATTTGCAAAATTTAAAGTGTTCTTCCGGGTTAACGTTCTTGTAGACTTTCGCTTCAAGGTTATCGTGCCAAACTGAGAGGTGTAAGTGTGGGCCTGTGGACTTTCCTGTGCTTCCTACAGTACCGATGACATGGCCTTCCTTAACAATTTGCCCCTTAGTCACAGAAATCTTTTGAAGGTGCCCATATAAAATCGTGGTTTTGACCACCTTGACTGTTATTTCTCTAATAACAACAACGTTACCACCGTTTTTATTTTTTCCTGCAAAAATAACTGTACCCGGAGCGATGGATTTGATTGGAGTCCCTTCTGGAGCCTCGATATCAATACCGTCGTGAAAATGCCGAGAACCATCTACCCAGGTTCGAGTACCATAGTCAGATGTCATCGCAGAAACATCCAGAGGAACTGGCTGTGCGCATAAGATTGTCATCAAAGCAACATTTAGCATTTTTGTTCTCCGATGACATTATATCATAAAAGTATGAGGCTTACACAAACTACAACTACAGAACATGTGCACTGTTTATGTTAAAGCGGAAGCGAACACGATGCTGATCTGGATTCAATCTGAGCAACCTAAACACCTCTCTGCCAAGGTAATGCACAAACTGCACGTCGGTAAATGTCTTGCGCTCCGTATCAGAGCTTCTAAACACAGAGTGCACATCCATCAGGCCATCCCGAACAAGCACTTGAATGAAGGCGATGCACTCCTCACCTGAAAAGACAAACCGTCGTGAAGTAACGGGTTCTTGTCGATCATACGGGTTGATGCCGGCTCGTTCTTTCTTGATCTTGCCTAGCATCTTATCGGTAATGTGCTTATAGTATTCTTCCTCGCCTGGCGTATCAAGGATACTTTTACTTGCTTCCTCAAAAGTGCCGTCATCGTAGAAGTGAAACTGCATCGTTGTACACTCACGATTCGGGCTAAACTTGGCAAACTCATAGGCCAGGCGACCGACCTGCTCAGGTGTCCTCGCTTCCCAGTCAGCGAAGTTCTTAATGATCCGCTCCGTCTGTTCCTCGAGTGTACCTGAAGTGAAAGCATGCACATTAGGGAGCATGCAAATCTTCTCGAACTCCTTGCTAAACTGCTTGTGAAGATCTATTAGGGAGTCGACGTCTTGAAACTCATCTCCTCGATCCAGATATCTGTTGTGAATAACATCAAGATCAGGATGAAGCAGCACCATGTGGTTGTTTAGATTAGATAGCTCCAGCTCAAGGTTCTTTCGGTGGTAGTAGTCGTCCCTACCATATTGGTTGGCATAGATGCACATCGACAGGGTAGATCTGTCCTCGATGTTCCAGCGGAAGCCGGAGCCTTTATGAATGGAGTTGTAGAGTGAGGTTTTGCCACTTAGGTCGCAGCCTTCTAATACAATCTTAGAAATCGGAAACTTGATCATCAGTCATCCCCTGATTGGTTTTATTTCGTGTTCCTTGACACCGGTGTCGTGCTCTCGAGGGCTAGTCACCTTCCACAAGCTAGTAATATACGCTGATTTTAGACTTTGTTTCTCGATAAACTTTTTAGTTTCTCGAGTTGCCTTTTGAGAAGCACCCCAGATAGACTTAGACGTAATTACAGAAGAGTAGGACTTCTTCTCACCAGGATTGTGGACGACAAAGCACCAGTACTCAGAATCGTGCTTAGGTTCCATCAATCACCTCATAGCCATCTGGATATACTAGTATTCTATCACCATCGACTAAAATATATACCTCGGGATTTCCACAATCATCTACACCGCTGTCTTTTAGCAAGATGCCTACTTTTTCTAAGTGCCTGCTGTCCTGAACTGCTGTCTTCTTGATCCTGACAAGTTGGCCTGGCTTAATCATCTGCTAGTGGAATCCTTCTCATCTTGAAGGCTGCTGTTGAAGCACCCCAGTTAGGACACACATCCACTTCCATCAACCAGTAGGAGAAAGCCGGCGGTTCATAATAAACCTTTTGCCCACGCTCCTCGCCCCAGTTGAAGAACTTACCCCAGACACGAAGCCAGCAAGATCGGTTCTGATCGTCGATCATCCTGATGCGATAGAACTCCTTGCCCTTCTTGGTGGTCTTCTTTACGATCTCGGCAGCGCAACCCCAAGCCACAGCCTTCTCACCGCCTGGAATCTCACAGACAGAAGGCATAACAGTCTTGGTAATGCGCTTCATCACCTCAGGTGGAAAGACCAGAGCGTTGTTAATAGCTGACGTGATCTCCTGGTAGAGGCGGATCTTCTCGTCACGTGACCAGTCCTCGATGTGACCAACAGCACCCATCGCTTCGTCTAGATCGAAGAAAGCATCAATGCGCTCAAGGATCTTTTCACGTCGCTCACCGTTCTTTTCAATACGCTCCATGCAGCGGTCGATCTGGAGCTGTCGTCGAGGCTTAGGATGCTCGAGCGTCTTAAGGGAATCTATTAAGTGATCAATGTAAGTCCAATCCATCACATTGGCATCGAGGACGAGAGCACGAGCAGCCTCCTCCATCTCAGGCATCTTGGTCTTGGCGTAGACGGAGATGAGCTTATCAACCTCCTCGCGGTTCTTGTCACCGATGGATTCTAGCTTATCGTGCCACTTAGACTTACCCTCATTAGACTTTCGGATCTGCTCGTAGTTATCCACAATCAAGTGGTAGAGTTGGCGGTGGTTGTCAAGGTCACCGTCTTGGAACTCTTGGAGGGAGGTGAAAGCTTCAATCTGACAGAGTGCGCCAAAGCAAGTCTTGTTGACCTTGGAGTGACGCCACTTGCCCTCCTCATTAAAGAAGAGCTCGCGTAGGTTTCGGAAAGGACGAGCCTCAATGATCTCTTCCATTGCTTTACCACCCACGCCTTTAATGGAGGACAGGGGAGGAATGAAGGCTTTGCGCTCAGGATTGTAATCCCACTCCTCACCGGAGTAGTTGATATCCGATGGAGCAAACTTATAACCCAGGACCTTGACCTCACGGATGGTCTTGGCAAGGCGGTTAGGGGGGTTGTTCTCTGACGGAAGTACAGTAGGGATCCACTCCTTGGGGTGTTAGGTGTAGGGCCAAGCAGCGTAGTAGCTATCGATGGCGTAAGCCACGGCGTGTGACTTATTGAAACCGTAGAGGGAGAAGAACTCGATCTTATCGAAAAGCGCGTGAGTGATCTTGGGATCTAGGTCGTGCAGGCGCTGTGCACCTTCCACGAACTGCTTACGCAGCTGGTCACGCTCGGAACCCTTCTTACCGATGGTGTCCAAGGACTT
>WLWE01000560.1_pt1 | contig 31523 bp, 37 predicted proteins | sample 6718301 | NCBI WGS metagenome assembly WLWE01 (sample SAMN12718691, study PRJNA515312) | sponge metagenome | isolation source: marine sponge | host: Mycale hentscheli | place: New Zealand: South Island, Marlborough, Capsize Point | collected 2003-05-01
CGATAGCTGGCAACGCCTTTAGCGTTCAGCCCACCAGACTCACTTTTACCCTCTTTGCGAGTCCAAGCAGGAGATTTTACGCCCCCACCTTTTTTATAGTATGCTCGCATAGCACGCTCCTAACTGTAGAAAAACGTGATGGCAGTGATGTTTGTAGCCGCAGATACATATACATCTGAACTACAACGAATTCCATCATCAGGAATGTTTACAGAATGCGAATCAGACGCCAGAAAGTCTAGGTCTAATACAGTTGTGCCGCCATTACCGTTAGTAAGTGTAAGGCGTCCCGCACCGCCGCTGCTTGTTAAAACTTGTACCTGACGTACCCGCGCTGGACCTACAGCCAACGAACCCGTACCAGTTACACGTTTGGTTAATACATCAGAAGACATATGCTAATCCTTCTTTTTTGAAGGACGACCACGTTTTTTAGCTGGTTTTTCTTCCCACGCCTCATTTACGTCAGGTGTAGAAGGATCATCCGCTTTAAGCGTGCCGTCTTCTTTTCGTGCACGAACTTTAACAACACCGATTCCTCGAGCTGCTAGTTCTTCTTTGCTTGGAGGTTGAAACCGATCACTCATGCTTCACCTCCTTACGCTGCTGCGATTGTAGCACCAGTGTCAGAACGCTTCCAGTTTGTTCCGTCAGAGAAAGCCAAAATTGCTGCGCCTGCTGCGCCGTTTGAAACAAACACAACTGTACCTGCGCCAGCCGCTGAAGCTGAAGGTGCATTTGCAACTGTGTATGTTGGAACAACGATATCACCAATGAAACCGTTGGTTGAGGTCACTGGACCTGAAAATGTAGTATTCGCCATGAATATATCCTCACATGCGAGTTAAGTGAATCTGTCTGCATGTCGTCAGTCGGGCCTGTCAGATTCACGGGATGTTCCCGATTATTAACAATCTACCACCATATAACGTGATATGTCAACAAAAAGAAAGGGGCCACCGAAGTGACCCCTAACATAGTCTATGTGACCTGCTTACGCTCCGGGCGAACCGAATACACCTAATGGGTCAGATACACCGAAGCTGTAACGCTCACGGGCTTTGTAGCGGCTATTGCCTGTATCGAAATCAGCATCCATCGAAGTCGCCATAGGCGCACGAGTGAAGTGCTTCAGACCATTTGGTACGTCAGTCATCAAGAACCACGCATTAGTGTCTGTCAGATAGTGGTTGACCGCATAGCCTTCAGGGATTGACCCGTTATTGCGTAGTGCGTTCAAATCGTTATCGGCAGTGCCGACACGACCTTCTGTCTCTAGGAGACGAGTTGCCACGAACTGCAGTGCTGGTGGGATAATCAACTTACGTGGCTGTGATGCAATAAGCAAACCACGTTCGTCTGTCCAACCTGCGATCTGAATAACTGCTGCTTCAAGAGATGTCTCGTTGAGGTCAGCCGCTACTGTTGGCGTGTTGGAGTTTGATCCACCAGATACCAATGGGTGATCGGTAGCACACAAGGATTTACCGTCACCATATGTGGTGCCTGCGGCGAAGGCGTTGTTAAGGATTGCTGCAGCCTTAACTTGCTTCGTGTACGCCATCGCACGAGCCAGTGCTTTAGTATAACGAGATGACAATGAGTCATACAAGTTATCCTCGATAGCTTCCTCAGTAATTGAGAAACCCATTGCAACTGTTTCGTGTGTGTAGCGTGCAGTCCATGCTTCTTGAGCATTGTCATACTCAATCGCAGAACCTTCACCTTTAACTGGCGCTGCTGAGAAACCGGATAGTTTGGTTTCTTCTTCAAAAGACCGATCTGATGATTCGGTTTCAAAGATTTCAGCGTGTTCTTCGCCATATTTTGCGTATTCCATTCCGAACAATGCGTTCAGGCCGGGGAGCAGCTCTTTAAGTAGCTGGGCGCGTGAAATAGCCATTAGTTAATCTCCTTATACGCCAGTGGTGTTGTTATACTGATGACCTGCGTTCCATTTAACGTAGGCTTCAGTGTAACCACCACTTGTGTTTTTGGTTTCTTCGACCAAACCGATGATACGGAACGGCAACGTGTTAGTAGTTGCTGATGTATCAGAGATAGCTCCACGCGAGTTACCCGAAGTCGAGTCCCCTGTGTTATCTACGCCTGCTACGTTTGCACCGATATCAGTTATCGCAAGATCACCAATAGTTGTACCCGAAGAAACAACAGCGGCTTTGAACAACAGGTCAGTAGCATCTGCTACGTAAGCCTGAATGTCGCTTGCAACTGTGCTCGCGGGATAAGATTGGCTGTATAATTCATAACCCAAGTTTGGATCAGTGTATTTACAACCCATGAAAACACCAACAGGTGTCATTGCAGCGTCGAACGTATCACGCTCAACGGTGCCTCCAGTAACCACTTTAACGGCGTCACCAAAGAAAATGCTAGTAGCGTAACCACTGGCAATGTTCATTTGACGATATACGCCCCCAACGAAGGGAGTGCCGCTTAGTAATTTTACTGGAATCAGGCCATAAGGCCCGCTAACAGAAGGATAAGCCATCTAAAGCTCCTAAGTTTAAGTTCCTTTACCGAAAGTAACCTTCGTCTTCCGTTCATTAAACAACGGCATACGAGGATCATTTTCTCTCATAAAGTTGTTGTCTACAGATGACATCTGAGCTTGTGCCTGATCGTTATAATAGGCATTTCGTTCTTCAATCATTTCGACTGGAGCCTTACACAACATCAAACCACCGATAACTACATTGTCTTTGAAGCGTTCTTGCTCAATAGCAACAATGGTAATTTCTGGATGATCCGACGCCTTTACTGGCTCCCAACCTTCTCGAAGTTTTGAAGAAACATTGGTGGCGTCAACCTGACCCTGCGTACTAACGCGTACCCAGTGAAAGTTATATCCCGGCTCGGGATTAGGAGATGGTAACACCTCTGGGCGCTGCCAAGCCTTTTTACGAACTTTGCGTTCGCGGGTTTCTAGTTCACGGTTAATCCGATTCTCAGCCATTTTGTTTCCTCATATCTATTGCAACCTGTTTGGCGTATTGTTCGGGCGTTAGCCCCAACCGTTTAGCGATTTGAACCTGAGTACGTGTCAACGTAACTTTCTTAGGTGCTGTGCTCCGCGTTGCGGGGGCAACCACTTGGGTCTTCTTTCGCTTCGGTTCGGCCTCCTCAAAATTATCTGGGAAGACCTGACGCATACGAGAATCAATCGTCTCGTAGTATTCATCGCTTTGCGGGCTTACGCCCTGTTTGACAAGTTTATTATGCAACCCCAGCGCTAAACTTGTCATCTCATCATCGCTACCAAACCACGAATTGTTCTTTTGCCAATCTGCGGCCCGATCATCGACTTGTACTGCCGGGGCGGTCTGTTCTACTTCCTGTTGTACAGGGGTTTGTGTTTCCTGTAAAGCAGGTATTTTGAAGTTTGCTAGTCTTTCGGACTTTAACTTAGCATTTGTTAGCTTTTCTTGCGCTTCTAAGACAGCATCGGAATCACCTGATTCGTACGCATCTTTATAGCTTCGCTTGGCTGCTTCTGTTTCAATGGAAGCATTCTTCTTAGCCTGCTCAAGTAACGCCGTTTGGTTCTTGTTTACATTACCCTTTAGCTTTTTGTTTTCTTCCATAAGCTGTTGAGTAACACGTTCAAGCTCCTGACTTTGCCGTACAGCTTCTTCTTTAGCTCTACGCTCGTCATGGTAACCCTTGCTAAAATGTTGGATTCGCTTACGGACTTTATCAGAATAGTCCTCCAGCTCGTCATCTGTAACATCGGTTGGCGGATCAGACGCTTTGCGGTTACGGTCAGCTTTCGGCGTATCATCGACCACTTCAATCTCAACGTCGTTGTCATCAGTATCCGCTTCACTCTCAACTTCAGGAGCGTCGGCTCCATCCGCTGCGAAATCTTCTGCAGTTTTCTTGCCAGTAATGTCGATCTCAACTGCACTCGTCTCCTCAATAGCCATTGCGTTGTCGGTTTCATCTTCAGGAAACTCAAATTCTACTTTTTGAAATGCCATATCTACGCCCTCTGTATTCCAGTTGGATCAGTCACGACTGCCTCAATAGAGTCGTCATTCATCAACCGATATTCTACACCACCAATAGTGAACCTTGTGCCCGAGTTCATTCGGAACATTACAAAGTCACCTTCTTTACACCACGGTCCGTCAGGGAAACGTTCTTTGTCTCCGTATGCGGCTGACCCCATGTCCACAACAAGTCCAATAATAGACATAATGTGGTCTTGAGTTTTAGCGGTGTCTGTCTTGAGGATAGAAGTACCTGATATGGTTTCTTCTGGTTGTGGTAGAGCTACGAGTACGCGGTAGCCTACGGGTTTTGGGAGTTGTAGCTCCAATTCAGCGTCGCTGATTTTAACTGGTTTTTCAGTCATTATCGTCATCCATATAGTTTTTCGCAAGGTCTTCAATGTAAGACTTGCTGGCTCCGAGACCTCGAATTAAGCCAACAACCTCTCTAAATTCCGCATAGTCTTTAGGTGACCCCGCGGTTAAGAAACTCTGTGCAGACGAGATATCCTCGTCGATTTTATCTTTCAGCACGTCAAAGACGGTTTTTGCCATTGTGTGTTATGACTCCTTTTTAGGGTTTTTGTTTGCGTTCTGCGCCATGCGAGCCAATTCAAGGTCAACCTTGTTGTCCTCTACACGTTTCGCTGTAGCATCTTTGACGCCTTGACGTTTAGCGTCGATAGCCAACTCTGCCTTCTCTACGTTAATCTGCTCCGAAGCAATCTTAGCATCAATCATCATTTTCTGCTGTTTCTGCTTCAATTCAGCTTGTTTAACTTGTGAGTCGGCTTGGTCTTTCTGAGCTTTACGCTGCTCTTCTGACTGCTTGATCTGCAGTTCTGCCTGTTTCATCTGGATGATAGGGTCTTGCTGCTGCTGTTGAGCTTTCTGCTGCGCTGCTTGCTGCTGGTTTGCCTGCGTAAGTTGCTTGCCTGCGTCTGCTACTAGACGTGACAGTTGTACTTCCATATCCTCTGGCAGCTCCTCGTTCGGAGCGGGTAGTGGTGCGCCTAGCTTCTCTTCTATCTTCTGGCGATAGGCGAAGCCAAGGTGTTCGGCAATATGCGCCTGTAGAGACGCCATAATCTGTTTTGCCTGCGGGTTTTGCCCGATCATTTGCGCCATCATCGGGTCTTGCATAAACGATGTATGCGTAGCGATGTGGGCTTCGTGGTCTTGGTAGATAAACGCTTTCATCGGTTTGCCGACCAACGCGTCCATATTCTCGCTTATTGGGTCTGCAGGCTTCGCATCGTCCTTTGTAGGTACGAGCTTGTCTGCGTTCTTCACGCCTAACACTTCTATCATCTGTCTGTGTAGTTGTGGCAGGTCGTATATCTGTGGGGCTTGCGATGACATCTGTAGCACAGTCTGGTACTGCACAACCCGTTGTGCCATCGTAGAGTTGTTAGGGTCACTCACAGGGATCACATCGACCATGAGGTAGTCTGCCCGCTTGGCGCTAACTTCGCCTCTGTACGGGACGTATGCGTACTCTGTGGGGGCATACTCCGCCATGATAGCCTTGAGTAGCTTAAACTCTTGCTTCATCGCGTAGTGCACGCGTGCTTGCACCGCAGCCATAGGTTTCAACGTACGTTCTAGTAGGGCTAGTGTAGTACCCACAGGAGCGTTGGCTGACATGTCCGAGATGTCCATGTCACTAATCGCACCCAATCTGCGACCTTCAGTCGTAATCTGGTTCAAAAGGGCGAGGAGCGTCTGTGAAGGCTCTTTGTAAGGTAGCGGCATGATGTTGTCACGGATAGACCCTGACGGCACGTCTACGTCCTTAAACTCGCCCGGATTGATTGGTGAGTCGTCCCCCTTGATACGTAGTCCACGGGACTTTAGCCCTCCCGGGAGGTTGGAGAGTGTACCAGCATCAACAAGCTGACGTATCAAGGAAGTTCCAGCACGGGCGTATCCACCGATAATGTGGATCAATCCAAGGCCATAAAACCCGAATCCCGGCACATATACATAGTGGACGAAGTGCTGTCGTTTGAGCGTGAGTGGGTCACCCTCCTCGTAATTCCTACGGATCGCCAGCACTTCGCCACTGCCACGCTCTATAGTGACAACGTACGGGCGAGCGATCCCATCGTCATCATCAATCCCATCAATCAACAGGTCAGCGTGTATCTCATAAACAGCATATCGGTCATCATTAGTAAGCGAATACCCGCCGTCTTCGGCTTTCTTCTCTTCGATGTCCGTGTGGTAAGGTTCTGGCTCTCCAAGGTCTATATCTCTATAGAACCCTGCAGCTTGTAGCTTCTTCAATTCGTTCTTAGTCTTACGCATTACGTGCGTTACACGCTCTGCAGACTCAATATTTGACGCACCATAAGGTACAATCACGTCTTCCGCGGAGATATAAATAGCAGCCTGACGACCTAGATTAGGGTCAAAATACACCTTTTTGAAGGCTGAACCCGCTAATCCAAGGCTGTAGAGCATACGTTCATGCTCTGGGCGGTACTCAATCATGTTTTCGGTGAGTTCGTAGTTCATGTCGGCCTTTACACGGCCTGCGGCTTCTTCTTTTTCCTTGGTTTCTTCACCAAGAATCTTTGTTTTTACTGGTCCTGATGCAGGAAATGTCTCTGACATAGCCTCTGCTTGGAATCTTATCGCTGCTTCTGCAAGAACTGTAGAGTTTACACCGCACGCGCCCTCCCAAGGGTCCATACGTTCTTCGTATTTGAAGCCTATAACGTCTAACCCTTTGACAAATGTGTCTGCCCAGTCCTTACGACCTTCTATATCCGCCCCTACTTGACCTACAAGATCACTAGAGAGTTCATTCAAATGCGACTCATCCAGAACTTCGGCTAAATTCATGCCAAATTCGGTAAAATCCAGCTCATCACCGGGGATTATGGTGATTTCCATGCCGCCGTCTGCTAAAGTAACCGACTCAGGATCGACTATTTCGATCTCCAACTCAGATACATCCATCTCTTCCACACCTTCCAGATCGCCCTCAAGACCCTCTGGGGTTGCGTATAATCCTTTTTCAATAGCCATAGCTAAATCCCCTAATAATATCCGCCTCGGCGCTGTTTGAAGAACCGTTCTTCGTCTGGTTCATCGGTTGGTAGGCGTATGAATCCTCCCTGTCTAAACCGCATTAGGGCCATAACTGTCGAGTCTACAAGGTCATCATTACTCATAAATGGAAATCCTGCAATCTCTTCGACAACTTCTTCTGCCCACCTAGTCTGCGGCACCCATACAAGTTCGGACGCAATTATGTCCGCTACGGAGTTGAGACGTGCCGTTTTATCTCCAGACCCCCTGTGAGGGGTATACTCCGATATAGGTAAGCCCATACGCCGCATCTCTTGATACAAGGCCACCCCAGAACTTTTCTTCTCCACAATAAACGAGTCTGGTTCCCAATCTTGGTACTCTTCCATTGCGAGTTGTTTAAGCTCTGGGAACTCAATACGCTGTTTTATGCTATTTAACAATATAATATTGTAAGCATTGGTTTCCTCGTTCAAGAAAACACCCCATGTGGTAAGCGCTGTATAGTCTGCACGGTTGTGCTTCTCGGCTGCGGCATCAAGCGACATGATAATATATTCACAGGACGGGGGCTGCTCGTGTGTCCACTCCTGCCACCACTCTCGCTTAACAATAGCTGCTTCTTCTGCGGTTGGTTGCTGCTGATACTGTGCATTCCACTGAAACGTAGGCATTGACGCCTTGGTACGCAGTAGAGCCTCTAGGTCAAAGAACTCAGGCCACAGAGGTTTCTGCACTTCTTTCTTAGTTTTCTTGTTGCGTACGTCTAATATGGCAGGAAACTCCACCACTTCGTACTGATCGGAACGTTCGTTCTGTGTCATGTCACGCACAACACGACCTGTCAGGTCATCCATGTGCCAACGCGTTTGTATGATTGCTACACGACCTCCGGGCATCAGACGTGTACGAGCACCGAATGTAAACCACTCATAGGCTTTCTCGAATACACCAAAGTTCCCGTTAATTACATCTTGCTCAGAATGTGGATCGTCCACCAGCAATAGGTCAGCGCCACGGCCAGCCAGAGCAGAACCAATACCACACGCATAATATTCTCCCCCGACATTGGTATTCCACCTTCCTGCTGACTTACTATCCTGTGCTAATTGAACCGTAGGGAATATCGAACGGTACTGATCTGTAGCGATCAGGTTACGTACTTTACGCCCAAAATCTACCGCTAGGTCTGTGGTGTGTGACACCATCATAACCTTCTTGCCCGGGTTTCTACCCAAGAACCACGCAGGGTAAAAGATAGAAACAAGCTGTGATTTACCATGTCTAGGGGGTATATTCACACAAACGCGGTCTTTATCACCACGTTCGATACCCATTAACATGTTTGCAAGGATGCGGTGGTGCTTACCCACTATAAAATCAGGCATCATTAACTTGCAGAACTCTATGAGGTCGTCATACGCGGCTTTATTAGTGCTTCTCGTGTGGAGTTCGTCCACCATACGGTCAATTTCGGCCACTTCTTCGGTGCTAAACGCGTCTAAGTTAGCTAGCATGACCTCAATATCGGCCTCGTTGAAGTTTAAACCGTCATTCATCGTCGTCGAACCCAAATTCTTCGTCTACATCTAGGTCTTCGGCGGGTACTAACACAGCATCTTCGATTTCTGGCGCTGGATTTACCAGTTTTGCTAGCTTGCTACGTAGTTTTTCCTTGATGTCATCTGTGGTTTGGTGCGTGATCGTCACTTCAGACTTCTCTGTGAACAATCCTACGTCTGAAATCTTACCCAAAAGCTCCAGTGCACGCATTCGCACACGAGGATCAGGGTTTTCAGACTCAATCACGAGCTTGTTGGTCACCAGATTACGTAATTGCTTGGAAGATTCGACAACAGAGTGGTTAAACTCGTCGATAATATTACTCGTTAAGCGCACAGACGCGGGTGTTAGGACCGCAGCACGTTTATTTGTGACTTTGTTGGACGTTTTATCAGGGTTTTGTGCGTATGCTGTGGCCAAAGTCGCCGCAACTTCTTTGTCTGCCTCGTCAGGTTCGAGGTCAACACCGTACTTCTCTAATTCGTCAACGGTTTTGCCCAGCGCTGATGCACGCTCTGGTAGAGGTATCTTCTTAACCTCATCTTCTAGGGGTATCCCTAGTTCTGGAGTGGCACTCATTGTCATAATACGTCGCAGGTTGGTAACCGATAACGTAATAATAGGGTACAAAAAATTTTTTATCAAGGGTTTTGAAAAAGGGGTGGGGGGTTTTCAAAAAATAGCAATTCATTTGTCCATATTAGTATTACTACACGTAACACGGAGTCCCACATGACAGCGCGGGGGGTGGGGGTAGGGTATGGTCAACGTATGCTCGATTTAGGGATATCCCTAAATGGTATCTAATGACATCTAATGACATCTGGTGCGGTTCTATCTATTGTATAACACGTTATATCATGGCATAAAGATTACATCGAAGGCAGGCAATGAAGTCATTAAGACCTACGATTTTTTATGGAGACTAATACAATGTCAAATCTTACAATGAACACACAAGCAATCGACGCTATCAAAAAAGCATGGGGTGGCAAGTTAGGTGCAGAGGATACATTCGCTAAGCATATGGATGTAGTAAAGCAACACATGCGTTGGACGGATGCGGTATCGCCTACTAAGAACAATCTGGCCTCTGGCAAATCAACTGCTAGCCCTGAAGCCTACGCTCAACTTAAAGAGTTATTCGAGGGTATCTTGAAGGGCAAGAAACGCACCCATGATACAATGGCGGTTGGTGCAGAGATTAAAGACCTAAAGAACCAACTGATGCTTAGACAAGAGCCTAAGTTGTATGAAGACACCAAGGGCAATCTTGGCAAGATCGAAGCGGTTGAGAATGGCAAGGCATCGCTAAAGAATGCGGACACCAAAACAACTATTGAGATGCGCGATCAACTCATAACCAACATAAAGAATTGGGTTGAGAAAAACAGTGTTGAGTTGGGTAAAGATTACACACCAACGCGCAAAGCAATCTTGACAGTATTCGATACACTGTCAATCAAACGATAACATTACTCGGTCACTCCTTAATTGGAGTGGCCATTTTTTTATGTCCAATGATACCAGTATCCCAACAGCGTAACGCCACTGCATGTTGCGCCCTGATACGATATGTGCTATACCAACACTGCATCATACCATAATGCTTCACCTGACCCGCTTCGGCGGGTCTTTTTTTGTTTAGGGATTTCCCTAAATGATTTGATACCAGTATCCCAGTTGCGCCACGCCCTAGCACGTTTAGCCATGTACCATGTGGGTAACACAACACCCCGTCACGTTTAGGGATTTCCCTAAATACCTCGATACCAGTATCCCAACAGCGTGACGCCCTGCGCAAAGGCTAAGTCATTGAAAACAAAGCAATGTATCACTTGTACCACTCGTGTACCACTGCAAATGGGGTCTAAGTCATTGAAAACAAAGCAATGTAGCATTTGTACCACTTTTATAAGTATATATATCTTCTTTTTATTGAAGGGTAAAAGAGAGGGTCTCTGGCCTAAAAACCCCCACAAAAATCTATACATATCGTTATGGTACAAATGCTACATTGCTACATTCGTTTAATATCAATGGCTTACAGACCTACGTGGTGGTACATGATGGTACATACAACGTTTACCCCTCACACGATAGTTTTTGACACGTATTGACATTCCTCGATACTTGTGTTATAACTACAGAGTAGTTAGCGCGCAGTTGGCTACCGAGGCACTCGTGTGTCTCGTTCATATCAACTTTCGTTTAGGGAAATCCCTAAATCAACATGGAGGTCAAACAATGCCACGTAAACATTACACTCCTGAGTGTGTAGGTTGCGGCGAATACTACAGCGTTCGACGTGCACGTCTGGGTTACAACGTATGCCTAGACTGCGGTGAATACCAAGCCACGGAGCAACGCGCCAGTTGGTGCACAGTACCGCTCCCCAAGCAGGGCTACACGCTCGTAACTCGCAAGGACGACTTGCTACATCTTAATCAAAAGACCCGCTAACCATTTAGGGAAATCCCTAAACAACCAAATTGGAGAAAGACAATGAACGATCTATTTCAAACCCCCGAGGCATCTGCACCGAGCATTGCTTCATCTGCTATGACTGTGGAACTTAGCATGTCCATATGGACAGCACGTAAGAAAGACCACAAAGCATCCGACGATGTGGCGAGTATGAACGCCGCAGACAAGGGCGTGGCCAACGTGACCAAGAATTTGCTTGGTAATTGTGACGAGCTTATCGCGTTACAAAAATTTGCAGGTAATCTGCGTAACCTACACTACAGCATGACAATGCCGTGGTCAGACAACGGGCAACGCCTCGTCACCACCATGCAGTATTTCAAGTACAACGAAGTTATGACCGAGATGATCGACGAAGGTTGGCGCATGGTTGACGACTTCCTCAATGTGTACGAGTGGAAAGTCATGGACGCGCAAGCCAAGTTGGGCGCGATGTTCAACCGCGACGAGTACCCCACGCGTGACGCTATCCGTGATAAGTTCGCGTTCCGTCTATCCTATGAGCAGTTACCTGATGGTGGTAACACTGGTGATTGGCGGCTCGACCTGCCGCATGAAGCGATGCAGACATTACGCACAAACTACACCGATACATTCAACCTCAAGATCAAGGGTGCGATGGACGATGTGTGGACGCGGCTACATACAAACCTGACCCGACTTGTCCGACAGCTAGACGTGGACGAAGAAGGTAAGGGCAACCGCCTGTACGATACTGTGTTTGACCAAGCTCTCTCACTGACTGAGATGTTGGGTACGTGTAACGTGACAGGTGATACTCAGATGGAGGCTATGAAGAGTCAACTCGAACGGGCACTACATCAATCTGATGGTGCGCCGCTGACTGTTGATAAGATCAAGAAGTCACCAACCCTGCGCGAAGACACACGCGCAAAACTCGACGCGGCTCTGTCTGCACTACCAAGTCTGGACATGTAATGAAGGATTTTATTGGGAATATCATCGGGGCGCTATGCGTATTTGGCGTCCCACTCGCACTACTATTTATTGTCCACGGTTTTGGACACTAACTCAAATAGGGAAATCCCTAAACCAAATGGAGAAATAAAATGAATAACGCACAGCAAATGTATGCCCTATCACTTGACGAATGTGTCACGTTGATCGGCGCTATTGGTCACGAACGTACTGTTCTGATGCAAGGTGACATCGGCAACGGCAAGTCGTCAACGCTCGGTGAGGTTGGTAAACTCAAGCCAAAGCATAAGATGTTCTATGTAGACTGCACGAGCCTCGACCTTGGTGACATTATGATCCCAATGATTATGGAGATCGACGAGAACAGCAAGTTCGTTCGCTACGTCACCAATGAGGAGCTTGGCCTACACACAGGTGAGCCTGTAATTATTATGATTGACGAGTTTGGTAAGGCCAACCCGTCTGTTAAGTTGGCACTGCTACGCCTGATCTTGGAGCGTAAGATTGGTAGCTATGAGCTACACCCTGAGAGCATTGTGTATGCGACCACCAACAAAGGGTCTGAGGGTGTGGGTGACATGTTACCTCCACACGCACGTAATCGGATGAGCGTCGTACAGGTTCGTAAGTCAACAAACATGGAGTGGATCGAGTGGGGTATCAACAACGGGATTGACCACAGCTTACTTGGTTGGTGCAAGGACAACCCACACTTGTTTGCATCGTTCGAGGACGTGAAAGACCCTGACGAGAACCCGTATATATTTCACCCCAAACAACAACGCGCCGCGTTTGTAACACCTCGTTCGTTACACTCTGCATCTGACATCTTACACCAACGTCATATGTTCAATGACACCACACTGACTGCCGCCCTGATGGGTACTATCGGTGATCGCGGTGCGATGGACTTGATGGCGTTTGTGAAATTATCTGACCAACTACCAAGTCTACAGTCTATCAAAGACGAGCCAAAGACCGCCAAAGTTCCTGACAGTGCCGCAGGTATATGTATGGTTGTCTATCGTACACTCGCGTCTATCGAGAGTGATTGGATCAACGCGTGGATGGATTACATGCCACGGCTAGACGTAGAGGCACAAGGTATGTTCGCCAATGGTGTACGTGCGCCCAAGTACAGCAAGCAACCAATGGTGATGCAGAACCGAAAGTTCACAACGTGGGCTAAAGAAAACAACTACATGTTCCAAGCGGACAAGAAATAGGAGAATGACTATGACTAAGTACAAAAAATGGACAGCCGCAGAAGACGCGGAGCTAGTGCTGATGCGTGAAGCTAAAGTAAAAACGCCAGAAATTGCTAGGGCATTGGGTAGAACACCTGCGTCTGTAACTGGTCGCATAAGCGCGAAGTCTGTGCCGTATGGTAAAGAGCCTACGTTTCGTGAGGTTGTGGATACAGCGTTCGCCAAAGGTGAGATCGAGTTCGGTGAGCCTGATGGTTTAGGGAAATCCCTAAATGATATGGGCATAATGCTTAAACAAATGGAAAAAGACATCAAGCCCAAGCCGCAGTGGTGGAAAGCTATGATGTGGTGGAGGAAGTAACATGTTAGCAGTAGGCAAACAAATAACAGAGGAGCAACGGCTGTCCAAAGCAGTCGTGGCGGTGATGGGCAAAGTGCCTGAGATCGCAGGGCTTCTGATGATCGGTGAACGTGAAATCACAGATGATCCGAGTGTACCAACAGCGTGTACCAACGGACGTGACGAGTGGTACGGTAGAGCGTTCGTTGCAACTCTTACTGACGCAGAGCTTCGGTTCGTTGTCATACACGAGGTGTTTCACAAGATGTATCGTCACTTGGTAACGTGGGCACACCTGTGGAAGATATGTTCTCGCACAGCCAACATCTCAATGGACTATGACATCAATGGCAAGATCATTGAAGAGTATGGTCAAGATGGTTGGGTAAAAATGCCCGAGCTTGGTTGCCATGATCCCAAGTACAAAGGTTGGGGCACGGCTAAAATCTTCTGGAGTATATACGACCCAGATGCGGCCAACGATCAGCCGCAAGGTGGAGGCCAAGGCGAACCTCAAGACTGCCCGGGTGATGGCACGTCCACACCACAGGGTAACAGCTCACACGGTGATGGGCATCCCGAGGGTTTTGACAGCCATGATTGGGACGGCGCGAAGGATATGACCGCGGACGAACAGCGTGAAATACAACGCGAAGTGGACGAGGCTATACGCCAAGGTGCATTGGTTGCAGGTAAGATGGGCAGTGGTGGGGCGCGTAGTCTCGACGAGTTGCTACAGCCCAAGGTGGATTGGCGCGAAGTATTGCGTGAGTTCATACAGACCACCTGTGCAGGTAAGGACTTCTCTACATGGAAGCGTCCAAACAGACGTTACATGGGTACTGGTATCTACATGCCCTCTGGTGTTTCGGAAAAAGTTCAATGTATCGCAGAGCACAACGATATGTCTGGCTCAATCGGCAAGCGTGAACAGCAGATAATGATTAGTGAATTGGTCGGCATCTGTGAGGCAGTCAAGCCTGACGAGTTACACGTAAGCTATTGGGATACAGAAGTCTGTGGCTACGAGAAGTACATGCACGAAGAACTTGATACCGTGGCATCCAAGACAGAACCCGTAGGTGGGGGCGGCACAGATGTACGTTGTGTCCCTGCGTACTTGCGTGAGCATAACATAAAACCACAAGCGTCTGTCGTGTTTACAGATGGCTATCTCTACGGCGGTTGGGGTGAGTGGGATCACCCTGTGTTGTGGGTAATTGTGGATAACAAAAGTGCCAAGCCAGATCACGGCGTAACAGTGCACGTAACTTCGGAGGACTTATGATGGGCAAAGTAAAAGGGTTATTCATGGACGCGGAAGAGAACCCGTTCATTGATTGTCCTGAGTGCAAGGACACAGATCGGCAGGGTAAAGTCACAAGCGAAGAGTTCAAGTGGACGGGGGATATGTACGAACCGTTCGAGACATGGATTGATTGCGAGAACTGCAAAGGTCTTGGCGAGATCGAGCGGGACTGGGGCGACGACGATGGGTGATCTACCTAACACGTTAGAGGTAGAGTTAAACCTGCTCGGGGTCCGTACAACAGGTGACAATAACACTGCTGTAGGTAAAGAAAAGCCAAAGGTGGAGCGTGACTATACGTTCAAGATGCCAACACTGGACGAGAACGGTGATCCACCTTGGTAAACTAATTAGGGAAATCCCTAAATGAAAGGGGTAACGCGGTGTTACCTCACAACAAATGGAGAAATACAATGGCCTTATACTGGCAAAACAATACACTAAATACATTCGACAAAGTAGTGGCGCGTTACGAGAGTATCAAACCGCTTGTGTCTAAACATCACACACTAGCCGATGATCTAAGACCTATCGGTGATCGCAACCGCAAGTGGGAACGCATACAGAAAGTCAACGCCAACTGCTACATACTGCAAGACGGGTGGAACGGTAGCGATGATATATTCACTGGGTGGAGCTACTACCACGCGGAAGGAGAAAAACCGAAACCTACCGAAGCAGAGAAGATCAAGCTCGCGCCTATCGTGTGGCGCAGACATAAAGATGGTACTGAGACCATCAAGATACGCAACGGTACAGGTCAAGGTGCACACAACAGTAGGTATAGTTTCTTTTCCAGACACCTGCCAACAGGTCTGAACTTCATAATCCGTAATGGCAAACACTTTGTGGCCTTGTATGGTAAAGACTACTTCCTTGCTAAAAGTAACACAGTGGCTAGTTTTGATCTGCCAAGAGACGGGCAACGGCACGAGTGGAATAAACAGTTCACCACGCGTGACGATGGTGTGGCCCTGACGTTCCGTAGGTGTGACCGTGTAGGAGGTTTTGAGTTCGTCGATGGTGGTAAGCCGCTCCCTGTTCCGCCCAAGGTTCGTGTGGACAAGGTGGCCAAGGCTAAGATGAAAGATGATATCGCTGAGTTCCGTGATTGGGCGTTTGCCATGTATCCGCTGTTGCCAACACGCGACCATGATTACCACACCGAGCGCGTGAACGAGGTGCGTACTGTTATGAAGGCAGGGTATTCGTATGGTTGGGGTCTGTTGGGTATGTTCCAAGCCAATCCAGATATAACGAAAAAGATAATCCGTGATCCTGACCACGAGTTACGTCTGCACCTGATGTACGGGTTGATGGGTGAAACAGACTATCACCTAAACCATACGTATGACACGCCAGAAGAACACGACAAGCGGGTCAAAGCACAATTCAATCGTCACATAAACAAACTATGTGACTTCGTCAAAACAGTGAAAGGCTAATACAATGAGTATAAATCATACAACAGTGGCGCAAATCAAAGAACACTACGAGCTTCATAAAGAAAGGTTCGATAAGTTGGAACAGAGGCTTGGTGATGATTACTACAAAGAGGCAAACGACAAATACACCAAGTTGAAGAACTTTGCCAGTGTGGTGAGAAAGGAGATGCGCGTTAAGACACTCATGCGCGCTGACAACACCATGCACATATACCGCGAAGGTGAGCTTATGACGATGGGGTACATTGGATACGGCGACTTCGCCACCAGTGTGCATGGTGACGACAAGTACATTGTCTGTGCACGGGGCATAGAAAACATGAAGTATTGCGAGAGTGGCGATCAACACAACATGCGTATGTCAGTCAACATGGATACCGCCGTCAAACACGCTAAGAGATCGTTTCAAAGTTACTCCATAGCGGAGTGCGCGAAGGTTTTGGTCAGGAGCGTAAAGGGCAGTGTACAAGAAGTATTACACAAGAAGAAACAGAAGTGCGATGAAGCAGTCGCGGCTGTGGGCTTGGATACAACATCTTACGGCAGTGCCAAGAAAGCCACGGAGAGGTTGATGGCTGAGATGCGGAGCATGGTACAGGCAGGGCACACGTTTAACGACAAGGAGCTAGACGCTGACATACGCACCATGTTTGCTTTGACCGAGGATCGTAAACTGTTCAGTGAGGTTGTGCCTATGAATTTTGTACACGTCAACGAACGCTACGGGCAACAGGTGGTCAACTGTGTGCGGATCAATGATGTAAGTAATTACATGTGTGAGCTAGATACCGTGCAGACATTCGCAATGGACGAAGTGCCAGAAGATGTGGAACACAAGTGCGCGGCCTTGAGTATATGTGAGGACGATCATTTCATCGAAGGTGTTGGCCATCGTGTAAATGACCACACGTTTTACCTCTACGTGTAAGGTGTTATAACATGGGTACAACGTCTGGTATTACTTACCGCGTAAACGTAGCTTATGATACTAAACAAGTTACGATAACAAGCATTGGCATGAACTGTGTTGACAAAGAGATAGATGGTGATTATGCTTCTGTGGACGAACTTCCAATGTGGATGCAAGACAGGTTAGCTGTACTGTCCCTGTTGGAAGTACCACCACCACCTAACGATGTAGATGGTGTTGGGTGTAGGATAGGCCCATATTTGTTTTGGGTCTACAATTAGGGAAATCCCTAAATGGCGAGGGGTCACGGCTCCTCGCTTCTGGGGTACTGGTATCATGGAGGGGTCGCGTTGGCCAAATGGAGTTTAGATAAATTGGACGAAAATAAATACGCAAAGCTACAAAGCAAGGTTGCCGTACAGCGCAACGAGATTGCTAGGCTTACGCAGGTTGTGGATAAGCTGATGGCTCAACGCGACCAATTAACCAAAGATTTACAGTGGATGCGTGGAGAGAAAAATGACACCCGAAGCGAAAGTTAAAAAGAAAGTAGTGGCGCAACTAAAAGAACTTGGCGCGTACTACTTCTACCCTGTTACAGGTGGCTACGGACAAAGCGGAGTGCCTGACATCGTGGGTTGCTACAAGGGTTTCTTCTTTGGAATAGAGTGCAAGGCAGGGAAGAACAAACCCACGCCGTTGCAAGATAAAAACCTAAAACAAATACGTGCCGCAGGTGGTCTGGACTTAGTTGTTAACGAAGATAACATGCTAGGTGTTACCGATGATCTGAAGGCATGGGCTGTTATAGTTAACTCTTAACCCAAGCTATGAGTGGGTTGCGGTTTTATTATTTGTCCCGCGAAAACCATAGCAGTACGGGCAGGGTACTCCATGATAGGTCTTTCACCCTGTGACCGTACCGAAGAAACCGCGATATGGTTAGTCCCTGTGCTTAAACACAGGGCATCACTTTAACAATGGAGGCAGGCATGGATGATAATAAATTAACACCGTTCCAAGAGAACGAACTAAAATGGTTGCGACGACAGGTCGATAACTTGCAGGACGAAGAAAATCGAAAAGATGCACGTCCTAATGTAAAGCGCGATCTGTGGGTAGCACGAGAACACCTTGATGTGTTTGTTCGTGGTCTAAGACGTGCAGGTAAGAACATATGAACGAGTTTGAACGTGTAAAATATGAAGACCTGTATAGGCAAGCATGGGAAGCGCAAAACAAAAAAGATATAGCCGCTAACCCACGCCTGTCTTTGCGTAGCAAGTTCATACGCAACGGCAACAATAACAAAGTAAATGGGCGTCTAGGTGGTAGACCCAAAAAGGAGGCTAACAAGTTACCCCTAACTAAAGAAGCGGAAATGGTTAACAGAATGTTACAGCGTGGAATGACGTTGAAAGCCGCCGCAGAAATAATCGGAATGAGTCCACGTTGGGCTTCCGACATAAAAAGAAAATACGATTTGCCAAGATAGGAGAACGGCATGGTTAAGAAGAGTAAAGCGGATAAAGTGTGGGCGTATAAAATTAGGCATCCACAGTCCACTACGAGCGAGATCGCCAAGGCTACCAAAACATCTTATGGATATGTGTACAAACTTATGCAGAAGATCGGCACACCGAAAGAAGTGTTCGAGAAGGAAGCGCGTAAGACTACACGCGGTGCTGTGTTAGACACAGCTAAGAGTTATGTGACCAAAGATCGTGCGGCTGACCACGGCAATATGGAAGATAACTTCACCACCATCGGAGACTACTGGTCTGTGCATCTAGGCATAAACGTAAGTGCTACTGACGTAGCTGTTATGATGAACCTGTTGAAGGTTGCACGTATCAAGTCGAACGCAACGCACCCTGACAACTGGATCGACGCCTGTGGGTACATGGCATGTGGTGGCGAGATAGCGAGTAAGAGCTGATGGAGCTTATAACGCTAGACTTTGAGACGTATTACGACAGGGACTATTCTCTGCGTAAGATAACAACAGAAGCCTACGTCCGTGATCCTCGTTTTGAGGTGATCGGCGTGGGTGTAAAACTTAACAATCAACAAACGGAGTGGGCTAGTGGAACGCATGAACAGATTAAACAATACCTCAAGGGCTTCCCTTGGGAAAAGGCTATGCTACTTTGCCATAATACTATGTTTGATGGTGCCATTCTTAATTGGCGTTTTGATATTCGTCCTCGGATGTATACCGATACTTTGTGTATCGCCCGTGCTTTACATGGGACTGAAGCTCGCGCAAGTCTCTCTGCGGTTTCTGAGAGATATGGTGTCGGCGCTAAAGGGCACGAGGTACTCAACGCAATCGGTAAACGGCGTGGAGATTTTGAACCCGAAGACTTAGGTAAGTACGGGGACTATTGCGTCAATGACGTAGACCTCACCTACAAACTGTTTAGCATAATGGTCAAACGTTTCCCGCGGGAGGAGTTACGTCTTATAGATGCTACGTTGCGTATGTTTACTGAGCCTACCCTGACCTTGGATAGTGACCTGTTACACTCTCACTTGCAGGACGTAAAAGCACGTAAGGAAAAGCTGTTAGCTGATGCAGGTATAGAAGATAAGAAAGACCTCATGTCCAACCCCAAGTTCGCGGAGTTGTTAAAAGGGTTTGGGGTCAAGCCCCCGATGAAGACGAGCCTCACTACAGGCAAGGAAACATTTGCATTCGCAAAGAGCGATGAAGATTTCAAAGCGTTAGCTGACCACACAGACGACAGGGTGCAAGCCTTGGTAGCCGCACGTCTCGGCACGAAGTCTACGTTGGAAGAAACGCGAACACAGAGATTTATAGACATATCGGACCGTGGCCTTCTGCCCGTCCCTGTAAGATATTATGCGGCGCACACTGGACGTTGGGGCGGTGATGACAAGATCAACCTGCAGAACCTACCTAGTCGTGGGCCAAATGGTAAGAAGTTAAAGGGTAGCATAACAGCACCCGAAGGACATTCATTGATCGACTGTGACAGTTCGCAGATCGAAGCGCGTGTATTGGCGTGGCTTGCAGGGCAAGATGATTTGACCAAGCAGTTTGCGGATGGCGAGGACGTATATAAGTACATGGCGTCCAGTATATATAACGTGCCAGTAGACGGGGTAAGCAAAGATCAGAGGTTTGTGGGTAAGACCACAATTCTTGGTGCAGGGTACGGCATGGGCGCACCGAAGTTCCAAGCGCAGTTGCAGGGTATGGGTGTGTATATAGAGTTGGACGAGGCTCGGCGCATTATACAAGTGTACCGCGATGCCAATGGAGCGATCAGTCAATTATGGCGCGATGCGAACAACACCGTACAGTACATGCAACGCGGCGATAGCTTACAGTTTGGTAAAGAAGGTGTGTTAAAAGTGGACGCACCTACCAGCTCAATAGTCTTACCTTCTGGCCTACCTATGTTCTATCATGGCTTGGCGGCTGAACGTGGGGAGCGCGGGTACGAGTACACATACAAAACCCGAAAAGGCCCGAACCGTATATACGGCGGCAAGGTGGTGGAGAATGTATGTCAAGCTATTGCGCGTTGTATCATAGGTCACCAAATGTTACTTATTGCCAAGAGATACAAAGTTGTGCTAACAGTACATGATAGCGTTGTGGCCTGTGTTACTGACGAAGAGTTGGATGAAGCACGAGTATATGTTGAAGAATGTATGAGCCAGATACCCGATTGGGCAGAAGGTTTACCCATAACATGCGAGAGCGGTACGGGCAAATCATATGGAGAATGTGAATGAGTAAGTATGTAGCAGTAGTGCCTTATGGCAATGAAGGGACTATGCCGCTAAACAATAGTAGCTGTCCTTTGTTCCTAGCAGATGGGTATGAGGTCACTTGTGTTAGTAGCAGTGGTGATAGCATATGCTCTGGTTTTTTGGGTCATGTGAGCGATGACGTAGTAGAGTGCCAAGAGAGTAGTAAGAAAGCAGAAAATGATTAAAGTATGGCCGTGGTCTTTCAGTAAGATAAAAGACTTTGAACAATGTCCAAAACAATACTACCATAAACACATCCTAAAGGAGGTGCCATTTGTTCAGACGGAAGCCATACTTTACGGCAACGCGTTTCATAAAATGGCAGAAGACTTTATTGGTAAGGATACACCGATCCCCTCGAAGTTTAGCTTTGCGACCAAAGCCCTAACATCTTTGAAGAACAGGCAGGGTGATAAGCTCTGTGAACTAAAGATGGGTCTAACAGAAAACCTAGAAGCCTGTGACTTCTACTCCTCGGACGTTTGGTTTCGTGGGATAGCTGATCTGGTAATAATGGACGACGATGTAGCGACAGTGATCGACTACAAGACAGGCAAGTCGTCTAAGTACGCCGACAAAGGACAGTTGGAGCTAATGGCTCTCGCGCTCATGGCACGTTACCCACAGATAAAGAAGGTACGTGCAGGGTTGTTATTTGTTATATGTAATGACTTGGTAAAAGACACATACATGGAGTACGATAAGTCTAAGCTGTGGGAGAAGTGGCTCGGTAAATATGGGCAGATGGAGACTGCAGCTAAAGAGGACATGTGGAACGCACGACCTAACGGGTTATGCAGACGCTACTGTCCCATAATCGAATGTGTTCATAACGGAGCTAACTAATGCCATATAAAAATCCCAAAGATCGTCCCAAACAAAAGAACGCACCTGTAGGTAGTAAGACGTTTGAGGCACGGATGGAACGTCAGCGTGCCCGCCGCAAGATGGATCGCACCAGTAAAGATGCCAACAAGAACGGTAAAGCCGACAAGCGCGAAGGTAAAGATGTTAGTCACAAGAAAGCCTTGTCAAAAGGTGGGACAAACAAAGATGGCGTACGTGTAGAAAGCCGCAGTAAGAACCGCGCACGTAACTACAAAAAGAAGAAATGATTTAGGGAAATCCCTAAATAGGAGAACACAATGCAGATTATAGATGGTAAGGCGTTGCTGTTGAAGCTACGCAATCCAAAACGTGTCACTGAAGTGATACCAAAAAGCAAAACTGTGGAAGACCACGAGGTGCTAGTCAAGTGGGGTATCGACGAAGCGCACAGTTTGCGGAAGCTAAACATTGATGTGCCATCACCTATAAATGGTAGGTACGAGTGGACAGGTAAGTACACACCATTTGACCACCAAAAGAAGACCGCCGCTTTCTTTACTATGAACCAGAAGTCTTTTTGTTTTAACGAACAGGGCACGGGCAAGACAGCCTCGGCTATATGGGCGGCAGACTTTCTGATAAAACAAGGCAAGATAAAACGTGTGCTAGTTATATGTCCGTTGTCCATTATGGATAGCGCATGGCGTGAGGACTTATTTACCTTTGCACCGCACCGAAGTGTATCAATAGCATATGGCGCGGCGAAGAAACGTAGAGAGATTATCCAGCAAGGTTCTGACTTTGTGGTGATAAACTATGACGGAGTTGAGATTGTAGCTGATGCTATAATAAACGGGGGCTTTGACCTAATCATTGTTGACGAGGCTACACACTATAAGAATGCACAGTCTAAAAGGTGGAAGGTGTTAAAGCGAATAGTGACGGATAATACATGGTTGTGGATGATGACAGGTACACCTGCCGCACAATCACCGCTTGATGCTTACGGCCTAGCCAAGATGGTAAACCCTAACTCAGTACCAAGGTTCTTTGGTTCGTTCCGTGATATGGTTATGACCAAGGTAACGCAGTTTAGGTGGGTGATAAAACCTCACGCATCGGATACTGTGTTTAACATTTTACAACCTGCCATACGTTTTACAAAAGAAGAGTGTCTTGATCTACCTGACATGACATACACAAAGCGAGTTGTAGAGCTTACGCGCCAACAGAAGAAATACTATAACCTGCTCAAGAAGAGCATGACAATGAAGGTTGGTGACGACGAGATCACGGGCATCAACGCCGCTGTCATAATGAACAAGCTACTGCAAATATCTGCAGGTGCGGTGTACACAGATGAAGGTGATACCTTAGAGTTTGACATCAAGCACAGATACAAAGTTCTTAAAGAAGTCATCGACGAGAGTAGTCAAAAGGTGTTGGTATTCGTACCATTTAAACACACCATTGACATATTGACGGATAAATTGCGTAATGACGGGGTGACTACAGAGGTAATCAGGGGGGATGTGCCTGTAGCACGACGAACTGATATCTTCAAACGGTTCCAGAATACCCCCGATCCAAGGGTGCTAGTCATCCAACCGCAGTCCGCGGCACACGGTGTTACGTTAACAGCCGCTAACACTGTAGTATGGTGGGGGCCGACCTCTTCCTTGGAAACATATGCCCAAGCTAACGCTAGGGTTCACAGGTCTGGACAGAAGCACCCGTGCACAGTTGTGCAGTTGCAAGGCTCTGCTGTGGAAAAGCGTGTTTACTCACTTCTCGATAACAGAATAGACGTACACACAAAAATGATAGATTTATACAAAGAAATACTTGACTAGGGTATTCCATACCACTAGAGTATAATTCTCGTTACTAGAGGAGAACGTAAATGACGGATCAATCCGACATCCCTGCGGACAAACTGACAAAAGCCTACATAAAATTAAGGGCAAAAAGAGCAGAGATATCCGCAAAATACAAAGAAGAAGATGGAGCGTTGGTGCGCCAACAGGAAATCTTAAAGAATGCGCTTCTGGACTATTGTGAGAACCACAACGTCGAGAGTGTTAGAACCTCCGAGGGTTTGTTTTTCAGGTCTACTAAAACAAAGTATTGGACTAGCGATTGGGAGCAAATGTACAGCTTTATAAAAGAGCATGATGTACCTGAGTTCTTAGACAAACGTCTTAACCAGACCAATGTAAAACAGTTCTTAGAGGAAAACCCAGATGTTCTACCCAAGGGTATGAACGTAGACACAGAGTATGTCATATCAGTAAGGAAAAAATAATGGCAGAACCATTTGTACCAATAGAGGATTTGGCGAAGCATTTCGCAGTGTCCATTTCCACTATCCGTGCGTGGGTGCGGCAGGGGCATATCCCTAAATCCACATACATTAAAATCGGTAACACTTACCGTTTTAATAAAACTTCCGTAACCGAAGCCCTAACAGGTAAGGCCAAAGAAGCAGAGCAGGCCGAAATTCGTAACGAGCCTGTAGAAGAACAGTTGGAATTTAACTTCCACGCAGATGCAGACATTTAAGCCAAAAAAGGAGAACGACATTGGCAGAAACATATATTATTGAGGGCATTGAAGCCCTATGGCCGAGAGTAGATCAGACCTACGCGTTTGATAAAAAGGCCAATCGCAGTATGCCTTGTGGCCCACGCGATACCAACGCAGAGTTTTCTATACAATTTCGTATGGATAACCCAACAGCCAAAGCATTGTTTGCGGCTATGAGTGCTTGCTACTTAGCTAGTCGTGAAGACAAGTGGGCAGAGAAGTTGGCTAACCCGTTTGTCAAAGATGATAACGGTTCTATTACGCACAAAGCCACATTGAAGGGCGCGTATAATGGACAAGTCACGGACAAACCAGCCCAGTACGATTCACAGGGTAACACGTTAGCAGAAGACTTTCAGTTGACTACTGGCAGTACAGTGAACGTAGCTGTGCAACTTATCCCTTATGATTTTGGTGGTAAGCAAAGTGTATCTCTACGGCTCAAAGCTGTGCAGGTTATTAAGTATGTACCAATGGAACGCTCTAATCCGTTCGGTGCAGTCGAGGGTGGATTTGTCATGGATGACCCCAACCCTTTTGCAAGCAAGCCTGCCACCAACAATGTGTTGGAGATGAAACCTGCTGTCGAAGAAAGTGACGACATGTTTGAAGAGCCAGTTAAAAAGACCGCTACAAAAGCGGCTGTGGCATCTGCATCCAAAGGTGAATTAGGCGATATCGTGGACAGCATGTTCGACGATGATTGAGTTAAAATCCACGGCTATTTCGGTAGCCGTGGTAACTCTTATGGTATGAGTGGTGGTAATGAAAAATAAAAGGTTTTTAGATTTGGTGTTAGCGCACGAAGGGCAGTATTGTCTGTGGGCTTTGAAGGGCACCAAACCAAACGAACAAATAAAACAACAGTTTTATCCTTCTACAGATGACTTGCTACAGGCGGCGCGTGATCTGGATAGCAATGGGTGGAACGCCTTCTTTGCATTGGGTACGTATTTCGACAGTAGTTCCCGCACTGCAAACAACATGCAGTGGATGAAATCGTTTTTCCTAGACTTGGACTGTGGGTCAAATAAAGAGTTCCCGTCTCAAGCGGTGGCGATTGATGAACTACGCAACTTCTGTGAGAACAACGAACTTCCTACACCTACGCTTATAAACTCTGGGCGTGGTGTTCATGTATACTGGATACTATCCGAACCTGTTTGCCGCGAAGATTGGTGGCCTGTAGCTGAACGTCTAAAGAAGTTATGTGCAGATCAAGGATTTGACGCTGACCCATCCCGTACATCTGACGCCGCAGGTATACTGCGTGTACCAAGTACCCACAATTATAAATATGACGAGCCGCTACCTGTAGACTTTTATGGGGTAGAAGATTTCGACACCGTAGATTTTGATAAATTTTCTGTTTTGCTTGGGGACGTACCGATACCAGTACCCCAGAGACGCGAGGCGTCCGCGGTCAACGCGTTTAAAGATGCCATGTATCAGAACTATCGAGGTAGCTTCAAACGTCTGCTGTTAAAAACAAAGAACGGCACGGGCTGTAACCAGATAAAACATATAATAGTCAATCAAGATAGCGTATCGCATGATTTGTGGAGGGCAGGGCTATCTATAGCTAACGTATGTGAGGATGGTGCAGAAGCCGCCCACCTTATGTCTGCAAAGCACGAAGATTATAACGTGCAAAGTACCTTACGTAAGATGGAAGACACAGGCGGTCCACATTTCTGCAGTACGATAGAACGTCTTAACCCAGAGGGGTGCGAGGGTTGCCCCAACAAAGGTAAGCTGACTACACCTGCGCAGTTGACCAAAGAAGTTAAAGAGGCAACGCCAGAAGATAACATCATAGAGGAAATAGATGGGGATGATACGAAGAGTATAACTATCCCCGCGTTACCAACTCCATATTTTAGAGGGCAGAATGGTGGCGTTTACCTACGGGGCACTAACGCAGACGGAGACCCAGAAGAGGTTTGTATATACCATCACGACTTTTACATCACGCGAAGGCTACATGATGTGGAGCTTGGGGAAGTTATAGCGTTTGCACTTCACTTGCCAAGAGACGGGGTGCGTGACTTTGTAGTGCCGTTATCCGCAGTTACTTCAAGAGAAGAGTTTCGCAAACACATGTCCATGCAGGGCATAGTAACTTTCGGGAAGGACGTAGATAAACTCATGGCATACACAGCCGCATGGATAAGAGAACTCCAACAGACTACTACTGCTAGTGAAGCACACCAACAGTTCGGGTGGGTTGACGATAAAAAGATGGACGAGTTTGTGTTGGGCGATCAGCTTATCACAGCCAATGATATAGATTATAACCCACCCTCGGCAAAAACTTCGGGGTACATAGATAAATTTAAACACAAAGGTGCGAAAGAGCGTAGCAGGGAGTTACTTGATTGGTACAACCGTGATGACATGGAATTACATCAATTCACCGTATGTGGTGGTTTCGGCACTATACTCATGCCACTTACGGGTCTGTACAGTCTAGGCGTACATCTGTTTGGTGAAACAGGTGGTGGTAAAACAACCGCTATGTATGCGGCGTCATCTATATGGGGCGACCCCCGTGGGCTAACAGCCACTGGCGGAGATACCGTTAACTCGAAAATGAACCAAGCAGAACTTATGCACAACATGATGTTAAACACAGACGAGTTGACAAACTTTACTCCTAAAGAGGCATCAACGTACGCGTATCAACTGTCTGAAGGAGTACAGAAAAACCGTATGGCAGGTGGGGGCAACATAGAACGTGTTAGGGGTAAGCCTTGGAGGTTGTTGGCTTTTTCTACGGGTAACACAAGCCTGTACGCGCAAATGTCCATGTACAAAAACAACACTAAAGCCGAAATGCAACGTTTATTAGAGCTTAGAGTGGACGAGATGCCTCGTGTTGTCGTTAACCAACAAGAAGCAGATGCACAACTCAGGGACGTACAGCTTAACTACGGACACTTTGGGCCAGAATTTGTGCAGTATGTCATAAACAACAAAGATGCTGTTGCCGCAGATTACGCGCAGATAAAGGCCAAGCTAGATAAAGCGGCGGGGCTTAATAATGTCAATCGCTTCTGGTCTGGTGGGTGCGCGTCTATCTTAACAGGAGCTTTGGCGGCTAAACGTTTAGGTATAATATCCTATGACTTAAAGAAATTGTTTAAGTGGGTGGTTAATCAGTTAATACGGGTCAAAGCATTTGTTGATGATAGCACGGCGTCTGTTCAGACGTTAATTACAGAATACACAACAGAGCATTGGGGTAGCATATTAAAGATCAAGAGCACAGACACGGCGCAAGCAGTCGATGGTATTGCTCCTATGGTTATACCCGACCAAAACCCAAGAGGTTCTTTGGTTGCGCGGTACGAGACAGACACAAATATGCTGTACATAGTACCTAAACCATTCAAGAAGTGGCTTGGCGAACAGAAGCTAGACTACCTAAGTACATTGGATGGGATGCAGAAAGAGATGGGTGCTGTACGCAAACAGATGCGTTTGAGTAAAGGTACAAACTTCAACCTACCCCCGATACGGGCTATAGCAGTGGAGTTAAAAGGTTTTAATGGTTTACCAGAAGCCCCTGAGACTTGATGATATTGCGCCTGATGGCGTTAAAATAGTAGTAGATTGGGATGCTATGGTTGCAAATGCTTCGGTCTTTATCCCATGCGTGAACAATGTCAAAGCTGAGAAGCAACTGTTAGATATAGCACAACGCAAAAACTGGAATGTTGAAATACGTGTACGAATAGAAAACGGAATGTTTGGGGTTCGCATGTGGAGAACTGTGTGATAGGTTACACATGACAAGCTCGACTATGCTTGTCGTTCTCCTCCTGTACCCCCGCTTGGCTAGGTTTCGCACTGCAACGGCGGGGGTCTTTTATTGTTTGTACCCGTCTCGTAGCATCTCTAAAGCGTTACGGTACAGTGGGCTAAGAGTGACCCCGTTGTACATTTCCGCAGAGGTTTTGGCGTGTTGCTCTAGCGAACGCTTTATAGATTTAGGTGTTATAGCCGCTTCTGGATGACGAGCGTTGAACTTGTCTATCTTGTCATACAAATCCATCTCTTCATCGAAGTCGCCCATACGCTGTGCTATATACAGCTTCTTGTGCAGTGCGGATCGACGTTTACCCACCGCAATATCTATACCTTTTGATATACTGTTTTGCTCTTGGCGGAATGTGTACTCCGTTGGAGGGAAACCCAAGGCTTGAGCAACTAATTCACCACCTGTCATATCATCGTAGATAGGGTCTTGGCGTCTTGTGAATGCACCACCTTGATCTGCGTACCTACCAAATGAGGCTTTGTAAGCATTAGCTACACCTGCAGGGAGTATGTTTTCTATACCGCGTTCGATGTCACCCTCAGAAGATAGTAAGTCAGAACCTCCACGGTACAGGCGGTTAGCTACACTCAGCGCTGGGCCACCTACGTAGAACCCTATAGTTTCTTCTAGGGACGGATCATTGTTGAACCTGTTTTCTTGGATTAACAATCCTGTAAGAGCCATACGACTTGCAACATCTATACCCGCGAACTCAGTTATAGCACCTTTGTACCAACCTTCTCCGAAGTATTGACGTGTCAGTGTATCGAAATCTGCTTCTTCGTCATCCAAGAAGAACAAGTTAGCAATTAGTTTTACTGCGCCGTACAGTGGTAGACCCTGTATACCTGCGAAGAACAACGCCGACCCGTGCATACCGATAAGTTGTTTTACCGCGGCCTTGCGTTCGGGTGACCCTTCTTTGCCAAACAACTTACCTTTGTCGCTGTCCATAGCAGTCTTAGCTGTTTTCAACATGGTGTAGTACATCTGCAAACCGTAGTTTTTGTACATAAACGCAACGCGGCCTATACCTTCCCGTGCGATACTAGGAGCAGTCTCTAAGAACGTACCACCGTTCGTTTGTTGTGTATCATATATAGCCATCTGCACGGCTTCTTCTATTTGCGCGGCACTAGGGTTTTTGGTTTTACCCTTTGTCACGCTGTCCAAGGCTAGATTAAATGAAGCCATCAAGGTTACTTGGCGGTTAAGTTGTTCTGCATGGTTAAACAACCAAGCTGATAGTACCGATGCGTTATCTACAGCGTTACCTATCTTGCCACCTTTTTTGATGCGGCTAGTCTCATTCAACCCCATAGCTTCCGCTAGAAAACCTTGACCCAACAGACCACGTTTCGATGCAGTTTGCACCAAGGCTTCCATGTTGCGTAGTTCGGCTTCTTTGCCTTCAGGTAGTTTTAGACCTTTCTTCAGGGTGAAGTTACCTTTGTCGGATATATCATAGAAGTCTAATATAGAGTTTGTTCCACCCCCACGCTTACCTCCCAGCAGAGTATTGCCGTATGCGGCTTTGATCGCGGAGTAAGTTTTAGTGTATCCGTACCGACCACCCAAGAAAGGCGCAACAAACAACGGGATTTGTGATAGGTTGACCAACGCAGAAGATGCGTTGAAACCGATGGTGTATATGAACGCGGTCTGGTTCAGTCTACGTGCGACCTCCTCTAGGTTCTTTTTGTCCGCACCTTTCCTTGCAAATTCTGCACGGTTTTGTAACTCGGCTTTTACGTCCTCGAATGCGGCGGTAAGGTTTTTAGCTCTTTTGCCAACAAAACTCTTGGCCTCTGGTACAGCTACTTGTTGAAATTCTTTTAAATCTTGTTCGTATTGCCGTAGCAGAGCGCCATATTTTAATTTAGCTGTTTGACTTGCTAGGCTGTAACCCTTTGTCTTGAGAGCATACACAGAGTCCTGCATGTAGCCCGGGGTTCCCTTACGTTTCTGCAATGACTTAGCAAACGATGTCTCGGGTAGAGAGTTTAAGAATAGTTTTAAAATCTGATCCCGTACGTCTTTGTCCACACCTTTACTTTCTAAGATGTTCAAGGTGTCGTACGCGAAGCTGGGGTCCACTCCTGTACCTCTGAACGTGTTCGCAGTTACCTCATCAACGATCTCTACATTCTTGTAGTCTTTGTTTGCTCTAAACTGTTTAGCCGCGTCTTCGCGTTCCGCGGCAGTGGTGAATGTCTGCACTACACTAGCTTCTCTTGCAGACTTAGGGTTCTTGACCTCATAACGTAACACGTAGTCGCCTTCACGCATGAGTGGGAAGTACACATCTAGCTTGCTGGAATCAAACAGCTTGGCGAATATGTCTTTTTTAAGTTTAGCAGAAGCGTCAGGGTCTTGCACCAACTCGTCAATTTGTTTGAGGACAACAGCCTTTAATTTGTCGTACTGATCTTTGTACACGGCTCGCATATCGTTGTACGCTTTCTGCCCGTCTTTGCCCATAGCGTTCCAATCAGCGCGTTGAGCGTTCCATACTTCCAGAAGATCATTACCATCGCTGTCCATGCGGGGGCTACCATCTTTGTTGATGTACGCACCTTTTGGTTTTGTCGGGTCTACTTGGTATATGGTAGCTCCGTAGTCATTGCTGTAGATCAAACGATCTAAGGCTTCTTTACGTTTCTGCGCCGCCTCTGGTGTACCTTTACCTAGTGTGGTCAGAATATCACCTATTTTTCTCTCAATTATTTTGTTGGCAGTTTGTATTTCACCACGTTGGTTCGCTACAAGTTCGTCTAGTTTGAAACCCATTCTGCCCAGCCCAACAGATTGCGCTATGTCCCCAAGCCCCTGCAGGCCAGTTAGCTTTAGCAACAGGTTTTTAGATTTCTTGGAGAACCCTTCGGTTAGGAAGTCTCTCGCGTTGTACCCAAACTGTTTGCGACTGTCTGCGTTTATAGATTTCTGTGTTGCTTGGACTGCTTCTTTTGCGAACTTCTTAACACCATCCGCAGAAGTCATCATCGCCATCTGATTAGCGTTTCTGTATTGTGGCGCAGGTGCTAACAGACCATCCACAAGAGCATCCACCTGTTGTAGAGCTGTTATGTTAGTAGATTTTATGGACGGCACAAACTTACTGAAGAAGTTCTGCATGATGTTGCGTAGTCTTTGCAACGCAGTGACAGGCTCACCCTTGATGTTTATGCTCGCTAAATCAGAACGGAACTCTGGGTTGCTCATCGCTTCGGACAAGAACTCGTCTACG